>ENA-OSEO01001015-OSEO01001015.1-sediment-metagenome-genome-assembly--contig:-NODE-1015-length-58987-cov-6.258649_pt1 | contig 58987 bp, 86 predicted proteins | sample MGYA00237883_ERZ534232 | MGnify/ENA metagenome assembly ERZ534232
TACCGACGGGGAAGCAGATATAAAATTGCCGCTTGAGCGTTGAGACATATTCCGGCGAATAATCTATTCCCGGCCCCTTGTCGTTGTCTCGGATCTCTTTTGCTCTTTGTTTCATTGCGGCGATAGACCTGGCGGACATATTGTACGCATGCGTTGTTGCCGCGCCTAGAACAATTGTCATTAAATAATCCTTCATAAAACACCGCCTAATTACAAAATCTGGTTCCAGTATATGCGCAGCGGCGCAGAAATTCAAACGAGAAAAGGAGGATGTACATGGAAAACGCGCACGAGGGCATCTTGGTTAAAATCGATGTGGACACAACGGAATTGGACGATGCAATGGTAAAGGCCACCAGGCTTGCAGAAAAATTAGAAGAAGTCAAAGGGCTGATCGGCTCTCTGGCCCCGGTGGCGCCCGTGAAAGAAACGGCCAACACATTTGGAATGGGTGAGGTTGATTTGCAAAGGCTTGCCAGGGTGGTTGATAGCATGGTTCCGGTAATCGAGTGGGCAAGAAAAGAACGGGCCAGTCAGAAGCTCCGCGACCGAGCGTCGGAAGTTGGCATTGAACGATAGAAAAGGAGACCGATATGAACGAATTGATTACATCATTAACCCCTGCTTTTGAGAAATTGGCACAGATTTTTAACACGTCGGCTGATTTTGTCCAAGCCCATGCTATGGAATATATCCTGATGTATGGCAAATACGACGCCATTTCTGGAATATTGTGCTGGTTCTTGCTGTTGCTCCCCTTTTTTGGCGCCATATATGGGCTTCTGGGCTTTCTCTTCTTTTTCCCCCTTAGCGAGCTGATGGATATTAAGGAAAACGTCCTTATGAGGCGGCTGGTCGTGGTCTGCGTGGCGCTAACGATCGCAACCGCGCTTCTGATTAGCCTCAACGACTTGTTCCTTTATGCGATGTGCCCGGAGGCATATAGTATCCACGCTGTCATGGAACTCGTTCAGAAATAGAAAGGATGAGGATATGAAAATCATCATCGGCAGCGCATTGATCGCATTCGGGTTTTTCTATGGCATGTTCCTGGCGGCCGGGGTGCATGAGGCAATCATAATGTTCGGCGCACTGTGAAAGGAGGGGCAATATGAAAAGTCCTTGGAAGGTAACATCAAATCCGATCGGCGATAAAACCATGTATCAAGTGTTTCGGATCCGCGACACAAGCGCAGTCGACCATTCCGGCAACCGTGAATATTATGGCGCCTATATGCAAAGCAAGGATGAGGCGAAAGCCCTTGCTGACGAGCTGAACAAGGAGGGCGAATGATGGGCGCTGGTACAACGATCCGCCTGGACAACTGCGACGAGCTGCGCAGCCATCCCTCGGCGAAATATCTGGTCGATGGCGTTGGGGCCGTCGAAGCAGAGGAAATCCGAATCGGCGAGCTGATCCGGTACGGCAAAAAGGCCGGGAGAGTGATCTCGTCGGTAACATGGCGAATCTCGGCGGAAGGAGGCCGGCACATAAAGACAAACGACATTTTGTTGTGAGGCTACAAAAATACGAAGGAGGGGCGAATATGGAGGCATTTGTCAACAATGGGGCCGCCTGCGTCGTGCTCAAGCGAAAGGGCGGCCGGGCGCTGATCTGCCGCACAAACAACAATTTTGAGCCATTCATCGTTCCCGGGCGGCATATCGAGGGAAACAATTACTGGGACTGGGGGCACTATTTCAAAACGATCGACGAGGCGCTTGAGTACTTCAACAAAAAGGTGGAGGAGGATGAAAATGGTTGAATTGATGCCGGTACAGATCCATTTTACAGACGGAACAACTCTGCGGTGCAATTATAACCGGTTTTTCGACGTTGAGGGCTTCGGCCGCTGCCCAGTGGACGAATTGGTCAAGGGCGATGTGATTATGAACGGGATCCGGTATCGGGAATGGCGAACCGTCGAATCCGTCGATATGGGCAAAGAAAAAGCCGCCGGGCTGTTGGCGCAGACCCGAGCGGCAGAAGAAAGATTTCAACACAAATATAGCACGAAAGAGGCGGTTTGTAAATGATCATCAGCGCCGAGCAATACAATCGCATCATTGTTAAGCAAGTCATGGAGATCGAGGATCTTCGGGAACACCTAGAAGCCTTCGAGCAGAGGGAAAACGATACGGCCCGCATTATCGCCGAATCAAAAAAGCGCTGTGAGGGCCATATCCAGCAAGTCACCGACTTAAACGCAGAGCTGGTGATCCAAAAAGAAGCCGTCCGGGGATTGCAGAAAGCGCTGGATCTGATGGCCAAGGTCAACAATGAACAGGATCTGGCCGAATTCAAGCGGGCTGCGGAGGTAACGGATTGAACAGGGAAGAGTGGTTAAAGGCTAGGTTGAATGGCATCGGGGCGTCTGAGGCGGCCGCAATCATGGGATGTTCTCCCTACATGAGCAACTATGGCCTATGGCAGATAAAGACCGGACGTAAAAGTATAGTTGACATTTCTGACAAGCCTTTTGTAAAGTACGGCATCGAAGCGGAGGGTCCTGTCCGGTATTTATTCGCGCTGGACCATCCCGAACTGCGAGTTACCTACAAGGATTTCGACGTGGTTCAGAATATCAATTATCCTTGGCTTTTCGCCACGTTGGACGGCCGGATCCTTTATAACTGCAAAGAGGGTGTTTATGAGGGCAAAACGACGGAGATCCTCCGGTCCGGACAATGGGACGAATGGAACGGCCGGGTGCCGGGCCACTACTACGCGCAGCTGCTCCATCAACTCTTAGCCACCGGATGGGATTTCGCCGTCCTCAAGGCAAGGATCCGCTGGCGTAAGAACGGAGAGTTGAATATCACGGAGCGAGAATACTGGATAAACCGCGAGGATGTCACGCTCGACCTCACAACGCTGCTGAACAAAGAAATCGAGTTTTGGCACTATGTTACAACGGACACCCGGCCACCACAGGCGCTGCCGGAAATATAAGGAGGAGCAATGGGAGCAGAACTGATCATCACTACAGATATCGAGAACCAGGTACTTAAAAGCATCGACTTTAATTTCGAGGAATTGTCCGCTTGGCTTGCGGAGGGGCTCAAAGACTATAAAAACCTCATTGTGTCAGAGGATGGCATTAAGAAGGCGAAGCAAGACCGGGCGAAGCTGAACCGGCTAGCGAAGGCCATCGACGACCGCAAGAAGGAAATCAAGGCCCAGTGCATGGCTCCTTATAACGAATTTGAAGCCAAGGTAAAACAACTCACCGGCGCGATCAGCGAAGTGTCCGGCGGCATCGATGCACAAATCAAGTCATTTGAGCAGGCCGAGAAAGCCAAAAAGCGGGAGCAAATCGAAACGCTGTATGAGGAAATCGCCGGAGATTTTAGCGGCCTCGTCACGCTGGAGCGCTTCTGGAACGAGAAATGGCTGAACGCGACCGTTTCCCCCAGCGCCGTCGAGAAAGAACTTCAGGAGGCCGTATTTAAGGCCAAGAAAGACATTCAGATGATAGCGACCATCGGCGGCGAGTATGAGCAGGCCATGATGGATAAATATCTGAGCACCCTGGACATGACCTCTGCGCTGGCCGAAAAGACACGGTTGGAAGAACAGGCAAAAGCCGCGGCCGAATACAAGCGCCGAATCGCCGAAGCGAAACAGGCCGAAGCGCCGAAAACCGAGCCGGTCAAGGAAATGTTGGAGCATGTTGCGCCGATCCAAGAGGCCCCGGTCCAAGCAGCGCCGCATTTACAGACCTTCGCCCTGCGGTTTGTCTGCACGATGGAACAGGCAAGAGCGCTCCGGGCCTTTATCGACCAGAACGGCATCAGATACGAAAAGGTGGTGGGATAGATGGCGGTCATGAATAGTTTGGCAAAGGCCGACGCTTTCGACAATAAGGCGGTCGAATATGATTGCGGCGGCGAAAAGGTAAAGCTCAGCCCGACAATCATTAAGAATTATCTCGTCAGCGGCGGCGGCAATGTCACAGATCAGGAAATTGTGATGTTCCTCAACCTCTGCCGGTATCAAAAGCTGAATCCGTTTCTACGGGAGGCATACCTCATCAAGTTCGGCGATCAGCCTGCGTCGATAGTTGTCGGCAAGGAAGTCTTTACCAAGCGGGCCGAGAAAATCGAAACGTGCCAAGGCTGGAAGGCCGGGGTTGTGGTGGTCAATAAAGGCGGCGAGTTGATCGAGCGTGAGGGAACGTTGATACTTGAGGACGAAACGCTGGTTGGCGGCTGGGCAATGGTGTTTAAGTCAAACTGGAAGGAGCCACTCAAACACACGGTTTCTTTTGATGAATATGTCGGCCGGAAAAAAGATGGAAGCGTGAACGCTCAATGGACACGAATGCCGGCGACTATGATTCGCAAAGTGGCACTCATGCAGGCCCTCAGGGACGCTTTTCCAGACAGATATCAAGGAATGTATGCCCCTGAGGAAATGGGTGTTGATACGCCCCGGGAAACCGCTCCCATCGACATTGCGGAGCCCGTCAAGGAGCCGCCGAAACACAAAGAGCCGGAAATCATTGAGCCGGAAATCGTCGAGGAATCCATTGATTCGATTTTTTAAGGAGGCGCGGGAGTGATTATCGCAGGCAACATTATCGACTATGACGGCAAGGCGCTTTCGATAGTCGCTCCCCTCTCCGAAATCGATGCGGCGAAGGTGTTTAAGCAACAGATGGAGGCTGAAATCAGGCTGGATGACGGCCGGACGATCAGCGCGCAGCAGCGGCGGTATATATACGCCATGCTCCGTGACATATCGGCCTTCACGGGCCATCTGAGCGAGGAACTGAAAGACCATTTCAAGGCTGAGTTAGTGGCCAGGACCGGTTGCGGTTGGTTCTCGCTGGCGAACTGCAGCGTGACAACGGCGAACGAGCTGGTCGAGCTGCTGATCCAGTTCTGTCTCGAATGGAGCATCCCGACGATGGACAATCTCGCCGGATTCACCCCGGACATTACGAAATACGTCTATATGTGCCTGATGGCGAAAAAATGCGCGTGCTGCGGGCAGAAAGCCGAATTGCATCATGCCGATGCGGTCGGCATGGGACGTAACCGGAAAGAGATCATCCACCTGGGCATGAGGGCGCTGCCATTATGCCGGGAACACCACACAGAATGCCACAATATCGGCCGGGAAACCTTCCTGCAGAAATGGAAGCTGGCGCCGGTCAAGGTGGATCTTGATATCGCAAAGATATGGAAATTAAAAAAGGAGTGAAGAATGGGAGAAGTTGAACAATGGAGGCCCATTGAGGGATATGACGGGAGATATGAAGTTAGTTCGCTGGGCCGTATTAGATCAACGTTCCTTGAGGTTGTCGATTGCCTCGGTAGAAGAAGGAGGCATGTTCCAACAATACTAAGGCCCGGCGTAACCTCAACAGGCTATTATATGGTGCGGCTGCGGGATATCAAAACAGACCAGTTTAAGTATTACAAACTGCATCGGCTGGTGGCCATGACATTTATAGACAATCCGGGCAACAAGCCGAACATAAACCACATCGATAACAACCCGCTTAATAATAGGATTGAAAATCTCGAATGGTGTACCCAGCATGAAAACGTATTGCACGCTTATTTAATCGGTGCCCGCAAGACGAAATCATATCTTCACTCAAAGGAAACATCCGGGAAAATAATCCAGTTATACACAAAAAATAAAAGCAAGACGGTCGAGGATGTCGCCGGCGAGTTCGGCATTGACCGAACAACGGTGTTTAGAATACTCAACCGCAACGGCATACCGATCAGGCGGGGTAAATCTAATGCGCGGATTGATGAGTTTAAAGTGCGTTTCAACGCCGGCCAAAGAAATGTTGACATCGCCAGGGAAATGGGATGCACCACCGCGCTTGTTTCCACAAGAAGATATCAATGCAAAAGGGGGATTATATAATGACAAGCTTAAACCGTTGTATTATTCTTGGCCGGCTTACGAAGGATCCAGAGCTCACATATACGCCAAATGGCGTGGCGGTCGCAAAATTCACATTGGCCGTCGATCGGATGCGTAGTAATGCCCAGGGCGAACGCGAAACAGATTTCATCCCTATTGTCGTCTGGCAGAAATCGGCCGAGAACTGCGCCAACTATCTCGCCAAGGGAAGCCTGGCGGCGGTCGATGGCCGGCTGCAGATCCGCACCTACGACGGCAAGGATGGACAAAAGCATTGGGCCACAGAGGTTATCGCTGAAAGCGTGCGCTTCCTGGATAAAAAGAAGGATTCGGCAGCGCCGGCACAATCAGCGCAGAACTTAGGCAATGAAATCGGATTCGATATGGCGGATTGTCCGTTCTAGGAGGTAATGGATGAGCAGGAACTACTTTACGCTTAAAGACGGCGATAATTATTCCAGCGATTATGTTATGGAGCATCTTGAAGAAATTGTGGCGCAAGACATAGACACATGGGTTGATTTAACAAGGATGAACCTAATTGAGTCTATAAGAGGATGCGAGTCGCCAATTGAACAGCTCATGGTGTTGGCTCTCACTATGGACCTGGAGGCGTTTTACCTAAGGAAGAAGCTGGTACTTGCGGATTTGGATGTTGTTGGTATACACACGCAAAGCGAAGTAGACACCGGAAATAAAAAATACAGGGTGGACATAGAAATCCCTGTTTATTGTATATCAAAGGGCTATGGAATTTGCTTTGTTGTTGAGTGCGACGGCCACGATTTCCACGAAAAGACCAAAGAGCAGGCGAAGAGGGACAAGGAGCGCGAGCGTGACCTTGTTAAAACCGGGAGGGTTGTATTGAGGTTTTCTGGATCAGAAATCTATAACGACAGCGCAGCGTGTTCCAGGGAGGTGTTTGATGTCATCTTTAGTCAATTCCTTAAGGGCGGTGAGTAGATGGCAGAAAGAAGGATGTTTGCCAGGACAATCATAGACTCAGACGCTTTTCTTGATATGCCTCAATCTTCCCAACTTCTCTATTTCCACTTGTCAATGCGGGCTGATGATGATGGATTCATCAATAAGCCCAAGTCAGTGATGCGGATCGTTGGGGCGAAGGATGATGATATAAAACTGCTCATAGCCAAGAAATTCATCATCCCTTTCGAATCGGGCATCGTCGTTATAAAGCATTGGAAAATCCACAACTTTATTGCAAAAGACAGGTACATTGAAACCAAGTATAAGAACGAAAAATCGTTGTTAACATTGGACGAAAACAAGTCCTATACAATGAATGAAGAAGCCTTGTCAACAGAATGTTTACAGGTTGTCAACGAATTGGATACACAGGTTAGGTTAGGTAAGGATAGGTTAGAGTTAGGTAAGGATAGTAAGGATATTGGGGCGAGTAAATCGCCCCGGTTCTCCCCTCCTTCCTTGTCTGATGTGGCTGATTACTGTAAAGAGCGCGGCAAGGGCATCGATCCGGAAAAATTCTATTACTTCTATGAATCGAATGGCTGGATGGTTGGTAAGAACAGGATGAAAAACTGGAAGGCGGCAGTTATCAACTGGGAAAAAGGCAACAGAATCCAGACGCCAAAACCGGAGCCGACCGAAGCGCGCCCGGTGCGCCGGGGCAATAAAAACTGGGAGGGAATCGAATGATCCCTAAAATCATCGCCGTTGACTTTGACGGCACGTTATGCTCCGATCGGTGGCCGGCCATCGGCGAGGCGAATTATCCGCTGATATGCCACCTCATCGAAGAAAAAGCGGCAGGAACGAAACTTATTCTCTGGACGTGCCGTACAAACGAACGGCTTAAAGAGGCGGTCGCCTGGTGTAACACAAGAGGGCTATTCTTCGATACCATAAACCGCAATCTGCCGGAGATCATCGAGATATACGGCGACAGTACGAAAGTTTTCGCGCACCAGTATTTTGACGACAAGGCGGTATGGGTAAAAATGATGGAGGAAACATGAGAACGCGCCACATAAGGGAATTTCTCGAATCCGAATTACATCATGGCCGGGCGGCAGGCATGGTCATCCTTTATGACCGCTACGATGAAGAAAGCGGGCCGGGCGACGGTGGCGGTTACGCGCGAACGCTCTTAACATCCTCGCACAACAAAGAGGACGAGCTGCCGGGGCCGGTCATCACCTACAAGATGGAGGATGTATGAGAATCAATCTTGCACTGAATGTTAACTACAGATATGGCCTAAACAAGGTTAAGCCGGGCGCACACTGGGTCGAGAAAGATGATCTGGTTAAAGAGGTTCAATGGGTGGTCAAGGCGGCACTTTTACAACAGAAGATCCCGAAGAAGCCATATGAGAACCCGGTGAAGATCACGATTCTATACGACGACCGCCTCGACATCGACAATCACGGTTACTTGTCCAAAATGATCATCGATGGACTAAAGGGGCATGTGATCAAGGACGACAACAGGAAATATGTCAAAGAGTTATCCCAGAAGTTTTTCACAGGCGACGGTGTGGTCGTAGAAATCGAGGAAATAACATGAAGTGTGGCCGATTGACCATCGATATCGACCATGAGCCGATATTCGAAAGGCCCGCGGAATACTCAAGCGAAGTCAAAACCTACACGCTTTCCCCTGAGGAATTGGCCAAATACGGCCCGGTATCCACGAAACGCTGCCTTTTATGCGGCAAGGAGAAATCACTATTGCATTTCACGACTGGCATATCCGGCAAAGTCGGAGCCATATGCCATGAGTGTATCAGAATAAAAAAGGAGGGCAAGACAATGATGTGCAACAACGAAGCGAGGACGATAGAGACCAAGGAAACCGCGAACGATACGGATGTTATCACGAATGATGTGCTAAGAACAAAGACCTGCAAGAAATGCGGCAAGACAAAGCCGAGAGATAAATTTAGCAGCACATATTATGTCAATACATGCGATGAGTGCCTAGAAGAAATGAGCCGCCAGAGATCAGAGATGGCAGCTGCTAGGCACAAAGAAGGAAAAGTAAACTCAACAGGGAGTGTCGCTCCAAAAATCAAGGCCGAAGCAAAGATCAATCCGGGCGCGATTAAGCTCAAGGCACCGGAAGGGGCGAACGCTCCGAAATCCGGCCTGAAAATGACGCTTTACATCGACGGCGAAGGCGATGGGGAAAACATCACAAACAGGATGCACAACCTATCGAGCGTCCTCGTTACGATGGCCAAATACCGCTTCACACTCTCCATCGAGGAAGTGCAGGACTAATGGGAAAAGCGCTCGATTTAACCGGGATGAGATTCGGCAAGTGGACGGTCATAAATCGGGTTGAAAACTCGCGCGGACAAACGCGTTGGCGCTGCCGATGCGATTGCGGCACAGAGCGGATCGTGTTCGGCCATAGCCTGAGCCGCGGTGAAACGAAATCATGCGGCTGTACAAAACGGAAATACGAGCAAGAGCCGAAACGCTTACCAGAGCCAAAACCCAAGCGAAAGCCTACAGAAAGCCTCATAGCCGCCGCCGCAAAGGCGAACGCATTGCACATGTCATATGGGACCTACGTCAGCAAGGAGGGCAAAGTGAATAACGTCAAACGAATGGCTGGACCATTGCCTGCGCCGGAGCCGAATGCCGGCCCGGTAATATCATACAAGCTGTCGCCGGATGAATTGGCGAAATACGGATCGCCGCAAATGAAAGTTTGCCCATGCTGCGGCCGCGAATTGCCGGTATTGAGCTTCAGGAACCCAACGGGCAAAAACACATTGTATGGCTTGGGCGGCATCGGGAAAATATGCCGGGATTGTCAAGCGAAGAGGCTCATAAAAATGGCGCTGCAAAAGGAGGAAATTACATGCTACGCCAACCGATAACAACAGAGAAGCGGCTTCGGTCATTGGTGGATAGGTTGAGCGCAGGCTTTCGGAGATGGCAACACCTAAAAGATTGCGGCGGGCAAGACCCATTTTGGCCGGATGGCGTGAACATGAATCTTGTGAGAAACCACATAACTGTCGCAAGGCAGGAAATTAGGACATTCTGCGACGAAAACGGCACAGAGCTGCCGGAAGAATACCACAGAGAGCCGCCGGAAGAAGTGGATAAGGATTACATGGCCAACGCTGACGAAATCCGGCAGATGGCTAAAGCGGCACTAGATGAATACAGACAGGACGAGGCGTTCAAAAAGCTGCGTGCTATTGCCGGCAGGCTCAGGCCAAAACAACAGGAAAAGATAAGTATCCACAATGTCTTAAATTATGTCAACGGCCTAGAAAAGGCCATAGAGGGCGATGACCTTATAACAATGCGGCGGCACCGAAACAACAAGACCTATCTCGAGAGCTTCGCCCAATGCCTGGCCAGGGCGGAGGTTGCCCTGGCGGAAGGCAAGGAAGAAAAAGGACAAATGGACATTTTTAGTGTGATTTAGGGAGGTGTCAAAATGACCAATACAGACCAATGGAAAACCGATGGCATCTGCTCAAAATGTCGCCGGAAGGCATATTGCGGCAAACAATGCAAAGCGGCGAAAGAGGGCACTTTGCGCCAACTGCGGCGATATGTTGGCAAACTGATGCCAACAGCAGTATTCGACAAATGCAACGTGAAGCGGAAGAGCGGGCCATATTAAGGAGGGCTGACCATGAATTGCAACAACTGCGGTAAATCAATCACATCCGGTGTGGGATATTGCAGCGAATACGCCGATGAAATGCAGCGAATCAGGGCAGAGCGAGATGCGGCGATAAGGGATTTGGAAGAAATTCTTAGAAATGAGCCATCCAAAAACGATTGCCAATATTGTAAAAGATATATTGATTATTTAGATCCACGCAAAAAACAGACAAAACCGGTAGGATGTGAACTTAACAAATATGACCATTGCCATGCGATATGGAGAGGAGTACAGAAATGAGCGAATTAAAATCGTGTCCTTTCTGCGGAGAAGAATCCCTCTCATCCTACAACACAAAATTTGGCTTTCAGCCGCATTGTTCCAATGATGACTGTTTTATGAGCAGCATAATCATACATGACTTTTTCACCTCTGAAGAGGAAGCCATCGCCGCATGGAACAAGAGAGTAGGTGACGAGAAATGATTACAATATTGGGATTGACGTTTGCTTGGATCGGGGGATTCTTATTGGGAATCGCGTGTGGGAATAAAGCGACCCAAAAGGAGGCCGATAAAAACGGAATCATCTGGCTTGCCGGACAGACATATTCTGCGGCTCGTGTGGACTTCAGGATTATTACAAGAATCGTCGACGCGGAAAAGGAGGATAAATGAGCCTATTATTCTACGCAGTCATGGCGGGGTTGATAGCCGGGGCGATGATATTGGGATATGCCAACGGGAAGGCAGATGGGCGTTCGTCCGGATATGCCGAGGGATATTTGGACGGGCATATCACAGGAAGGGAGGGCAGGCGATGACGCTCATTAAGAAGCTATGGCAAAAAGTCATCAATAGACCAGGCAAATATATCTGGACGTGTTATAAGTGCGAGAAGGCGTGGCGATTCAAAAGAAAGGAGGATCATTGGCAGTTTTTAATATCGAGCGGAGGGCGCTGCCCGTACTGCAAAGGATTTGTTACGCAAGCGCCGCTAATGGTCTCCAAAATACCCATGCCGCCAGTACCGCAGCCAAAGCGCAGAGAGACAAAATAACCCGGACACAATCCGGTTGATATAGAGGGAGGATTCAATGGCATCAGAGACCAAAATACCACATGCAGTATGGAAATATGTCGAGTTTGAACTGTACAGTTACAAAAAGAACCGGAATGAGCTGGATATGCTACGGGAAGAAATCATCGACGGCACACCATTCAGAGAAACCTGCGTACAATCAGGCCCGGGCAATCCAACAGAGAGCAAAGGCATCAGGCTCATATCCAGCGTTTCGATCGTGCAGTTGGAACGCACGATAACAGCCATAGACCATGCGTTAAACAGGCTGACAGAGGAACACAACAATCTGTTTGAGCGGAAATACATCAAAGGGCAGAGCTGGCAAAACATCGTCATGGAGATGCCAACCAGTCGGACGGCATACTTCGACCTCCGGAAAGACATCGTGACAATGGTTGCGATGGAACTTGGGTTGATATCTATATAAGCCCTGGACGAAATCCGGACTTTTTGGGTATGTATCCGTGATATATTGGTACCATAGGAAGTATGCGAGGGCGGCCAAAAGGCTGCCCTTTTGCATGGGCAATATACCGCAAAAAAGGCCGGGTGGTGGGCGGCCGCGGTAATTAAACCGCATTGTGCCATTGTGAATAACATTATGCAACGAGGAATGAAGGGGTGAGCGTTTGGACTGGAAAGAGGAAGCCGCGGACCTTAAATTCAAACAAGGGAAAAGCTGGACAGAAGTGGCCAAAGCAATGCGCCATCACTTTCCGGAGCTGAGCGAGCAGCAAACCTGGGAGAAAGTCCGGCGAGCGCTTAGAACGAAGCCTGAATATAAGAGCAAGGGGCAACCGGAGCAGACGGCGCTATCAATCAGCGAGATCGCCAAGGAGACGGCGAAGGCAGACATTTGCAAACGCCACAATATCACGCCGAGGATCCTGCAGGCGCACATTGCAGACTGGCGGGACGCTGGATACCAGATACAAGAGACGGACACAGCCATTGCGCTGTGCCGGGACATCATTCCGCAGGAGAACGAATATGCTGAACAATGGACAGGCGAGCGGATCCTGCGCTTCGGCGTGGTGAGCGACACGCACCTCTGCAGCAAATGGCAGCAGCTGACATTCCTGAATCATCTATACGACCTATTCGCCGCCGAGGGTCTGGACAAGGTTTATCATCCGGGCGACATTACTGAAGGTTTCAAGATGCGGCCGGGGCATGAGCATGAGATATTCAAACATGGCGCGGACGAGCAGAGCCAATACGTCGTTGATGTGTATCCGCAAAGGTCGGGCATTGCAACAGAGTTTATCATAGGCAATCATGACACAAGCCATATCAAGAACGGCGGCATCGACATCGGCGCACAGATCGCAGCCAAGCGGCCTGACATGAAGTATCTGGGGCAGAACAATGCCAGGATCCTGCTGACGCCGAATTGCATATTGGAGCTGAACCATCCGCTGGACGGCGCTGCGTATGCGCTGTCATATAGCCTGCAGAAATACATCGATTCGATGACGGGCGGCGAGAAGCCAAACATATTGCTGAACGGCCATCATCATAAGGCGATGTACTTATGGTACAGAAACATACACGCGTTCGAGTGCGGGACCATACAGGCGCAGACGCCCTGGATGAGGGGGAAGCGTATCGGCGCACATGTGGGCGGCTGGATCATTGAGGCGCATGTGGACGAGGAAGGTACAGTCACGCGATGCAAGGGCGAATTCATCCCGTGCTATAAAACGATTGAACACGACTATTGATACACGGCGATAGGCCGGGGCCGCAGGTTGCCCTCCTTTCCTGCGGCCTTATCTATTTCAGACAGGAGAAAGACATGCCGGACAAACCACTGCATTTCTGCAGATATCCCGGATGTGGCGAACTGGTCAGCGGGCAATACTGCGTAGAGCATCAGGCCAAGGCGGAAGCGGACGAACAGACAAGGCGCCAGCGATATGACAAAGGCAGAGGCACGGCGCAGGAGCGTGGATACGATTCACGATGGCGCAAGGCAAGGCGGGCGTATCTGTTGCATCATCCGCTATGTGTAGAGTGTGAGAAGGAAGGCAAGCTGACACCGGCGACGGTGGTTGACCATATTACACCGCATCGGGGAGATAAGAAGCTATTCTGGGACAAGACGAACTGGCAGCCGTTATGTAAAGAGCACCACGACATAAAGACGGCGAAGGAAGACGGCGGGTTCGGCAACAGACGGGGAGGGGGATGATAATCCCTGCAAACCTAGCGCCGCAGACCGGGCTGCTAGTCTCACACAGGATTTTCTCCCAGCTGAATCGATTTTAAGCATGGAGGTGAATAAAAATGCCTGACGGCAGACCGAAATTAGTCGATATGACGGCCGGACACAGAACGAAAGCAGAGAAGCGGATCCGCAAAGAAGCCGAACAGGCATTATACACCGGAGAGAAATTTCACGAGTCCGAACAGGTCAAAAAGAACGCGATCGCCCATAAGGAATATCTCAGGCTGAAACGGCTGTATGACAAGATCCCATATGTCGATGCGCTGGACCACCAATCTGTAAATCGATACTGCATCGAAGTGTCAAATCAGATCAGGCTCACTGGCTTATCTGAAAAAATGGAGAGCAAGCTTGATGATTGTGAGGATCTCGACGCCGGCGAGCTTGTCCAGCTCTATAAATCCATCGCCGGGGTCATATCAGATATCCGGAAGAGCGCTGAAATGCTCATCAAGCTCGAAGATCGGCTGTTATTAAACCCCGCGTCAAGGATAAAAGCGATCCCGAAAACGCCGGAAAAGAAATCGGAAGCGTCCGGAATAGCGGCGTTCAGGGCGAAGCGAGCTGATTAAAATGCCCATCAACAAGGAAAGAGCCCTGGAGCCCATTGAATTTGTCCAATATCTGCACCTTACCGGCGATTTCTACGGCCAGCCTTTTATTCTGCAAAAATGGCAGCGCGAGGTGATCGGCGCCGTATACGGCACGGTCAAAGAAAACGGCCTGCGCCAATATCAGTATGCTTACCTGGAAATCCCCAAGAAGAACGGGAAAACGGAAACCACGGCGGCTTTGGCTATCTATCATCTTGTTTGCGACGGCCCAGGCGGACAAATCTATTGTTGCGCGGCTGAAAAATCGCAGGCAGCCCTGGCATATAAAGCAGCGAAGCAAATGATAGAACAAGACGAAGAGCTCGGCAGGATTCTTAAAATCGTTGACAGCAAGACGGAGATACAGAACACAGAAACGGGATCGTTCTTAAAAGTCCTATCCGCAGAGGCATACTCTAAACACGGCATTAACCCAAGTGTTGTAATTTTTGACGAGCTTCACGCACAGCCGAACCGGGAGCTGTGGGACACCATGACATTCGGCGCCGGTGCGGCCCGGAAAGAACCTTTGTGGTGGGTGATCACCACGGCCGGTGACGATCCGGACAAGAAATCAATCGGTTGGGAGATCCATGAACAAGCGACAAAGATCCGGGACGGCGAACTGATCGACCCGTCGTGGTATGTGAAAATATACGGCGCGCCGGAAGATGCCGACATTTACGACGAAGAAACCTGGAAGGCGGCGAACCCATCGCTTGGCGTATCGATTGACATAGAAAAGGTCAGACTTGAGGCGACAGCGGCCCGGAATAACGAGGCAACTGAGCGCCTTTTTCGTTGGCTGAGATTAAATCAATGGGTCTCCTTGAAACGCATCGGCTGGCTGCCGCTGACGCTATGGGACGAAACGGAAGGCAAGTGGGACGCGGACGAGCTGGCCGGGAAATATTGTTACGCCGGGCTTGACCTCTCATCCACTACAGACCTGACCGCCATTGCCCTTTTATTTCCGCCGCAACCCGGCGTTGACAGTTGGCGCTGCCTGTTCAAGGCGTTTGTGCCCCTGGAAAACATGAAAGAGCGCGTCAAAAAAGACAAAGTCCCCTATGACAAATGGTCCAGCGAGGGATTTTTGACAGCCACCGAGGGCAACGCGGTTGATTACGAGAGGGTGCAGGCGCAAATCGAGGACTATTCCAAGCAATATAAAATCAAATGGCTCTGCGCTGACAAGTGGAATTCGGCCATGATGACACAAAACCTGGCTAAAAAAGGCATCAAAACCATCGTGATTGAGCAAACCATGACCGGGCTTTCGCCAGGCATGAAGGAACTTGAGCGCCTTTTCAGGGCCGGACAAATCACTCACGAGAGACACCCGGTGGCTCGGTGGTGCTTTGGCAACGTCATCGTGGCGACCGACGGCAATGAGAACATAAAGCCCATGAAGAACCGGTCCATTGAGCGCATCGACCTGATCGTGGCGCTAATTGACGCGATGGCGGCGGCGATGAACCTGGAGAAAAAGGTCAGCGCCTATGAAGATCACGGAATAAGGATGGCATAAAGGAGGGATCAATCGTTGGAATTCAAGCTATTCGGGAAGAGCATCACCATTAAGAACCTCGTCACGAATTTACCGCCGCCCGGTTACGACGAGGGATGGCGCAATTATTTATCCGGGAAAGGCTACAGCGTCAGCTCGTCCTCGGCGATCAGGGTGGCTGCGGTCATACGATGTGTCGACGTGGTGGCTAAAACAATGGCGTCGCTGCCGCTCAATCTGTTTGAAAAGACCACAAATGGCAGCGCGAGAGCCGAAAACCATCAGCTTTATAAATTATTGAACCGGCTGCCGAACACGGAAACGACCGCCTATGAATTTTGGCACATGTATATTTTCAATCTCATGCTGACCAGGGGAGCATTCGCCAAAATCGAACGGGACCGGCGCGGATTCATCAAGGCGTTATGGAATATACCGACCGCGAATGTCAGCAAAATCCAAAGAAACGCCATCAACGGAGAACGATACATTGACATATTTGACAGCGGTGGGGCGATCGAACGCCTAAGAGAAGGCGAATTCATGTATACCCCGGGCTTGCGCTTCGCGGATGCGAACGATCCGGAGAACCCGGTCAATATAGCATCTGATGTGCTTGGGCTATCAATGGCCCTAAGCGGATACGCAAAGGACTTCTTTGAAAACGGCTCGAACCTGGGCGGTTTTATCGAATACCCAGACTCCTTGTCAGACCAAGCCTATCAGAGGTTCAAGGACTCATGGCAAGCCACATATCAAGGCGTGACCAATCAACACAAGATCGCCTTCCTTGAAGGTGGAATTAAATTCAATCAACTAGGCAAGAATCCGAACGATTCCCAGGCCCTGGAAAGCCGAAAATTTGAGATTATTGAAATCTGCCGGATGTTTGGCGTGCCGCCTCATAAGGCGTTTGACCTTGACCGGGCGACCTTTTCCAATATTGAGCAGCAGAACATCGAATATGTTCAGGAATCCATTTCCCCGATGGCGGTCCGGAATGAGCAGACCATCTACAAAGACCTGCTGACCGAGGCCGAGCAGGCGAAATACTACGCCAAATTCAACGTCAACGCCCTCTTGCGCGGCGATATAGCGGCAAGGACGGCCTATTACCACAATGCAAGGCAAGATGGGTGGCTTTCCACAAACGACATCCGGGAGCTGGAGGACATGAACAAACTGCCGGCCGAGCTCGGCGGAGATATCTACTCCGTCAACGGCAATCTTATCCCATTGACGGCTGTACCTCAAAACCTGCCAAAAGGCGCAACGAAAGGAGGAAACGCATGAATGGCACGAATTCCATTAACGCGCGGCATGTTTGCGTTGGTTGATGACGCCGACTTCGTTGAACTTAATAAATTTAAATGGTGCGCACATAAAATCGGCGATGCGTATTATGCGTCAAGAAATGGGAGAAGAGAAGATGGAAAACAGGTAACGATTCTTATGCATCGACAAATCACCAACTGTCCGGAAGGACTGGACGTTGATCATATTGATGGGGATGGATTAAACAACCAAAGAAACAACATCCGTCAGGCGACACGGAGGCAAAACCTTCAAAACCTACACCAAAAGACGTCCTCAATTTATCCCGGGGTTCACTGGAACAAAGCAGGCAGATGCTGGTATTCGCGCATATGGAAGGACGGCAAAAGAATATACCTTGGCCGCTTCCAGCATGAGGAGGACGCACGCGATACCTATCTAAGCGAACTCAACAAATACGGAGAAGAATTGCTGGAGGCAAAAACATGAACAAAAATTTCTGGAATTTTAAGGCTAAAAACGAAGACACCGGCGAGCTGATGCTTTACGGCGAGATATCGTCCTCGACATGGTTTGGCGACGAAGTTACGCCGAAGCAGTTTAAGGAGGACCTTGACGCGCTGGGCGACATCAAGAACCTGAACATCTACATCAATTCCGGCGGCGGCGATGTGTTTGCCGGACAGGCAATCTACTCTATGCTCAAGCGGCATAAGGCAAACAAGACGGTTTATGTCGATGGATTGGCCGCCTCGATCGCTTCGGTCATTGCAATGGCTGGAGATAAAGTCATCATGCCGAAAAACGCAATGATGATGATCCACCATGTGGCGTCCGGAGCGTGGGGATCCGCGAGTTATCTCAGGGAAGTCGCCGACATGATCGACAAAGCAGAGGAAAGCATCTATCCGGTATATGAAGACCGGACCGGGTTGCCGCATGACGACATCCTGGCAATGATCGACGCAGAAACATGGTTCACGGCCGAAGAAGCGGTCAAGAAAGGATTCGCCGATGAAATAGAAAAGGAAAAACTGCTTGCCGCCTCAACCGATGGCGGTTTTTTAATGCTCAACAATCAGAAATTCGACATCGGCCGGTATAAAAACAAGCCTGAGATCGAAGAAGTTGGGCCCATAACGAATGAAAACGGGGGCGAAAGCCAGCCCGTATCAGATGGTATATCGGAACAAGCCAAAATGTTCCACGCACTCAGAACCAAAATTTACACATACGAGGAGGATAAATAACATGGATGCAAAGAAATTGATCGAACTCAAGCAGGAACGCGCCACCCTCACCAACTCCATCCGGGCCATCATGGACGACTACGAAGGCAAGGAAATGGAAGCCGTCAAGAAAGACGAAATGGCCAAGATGGAGGCCAGATTCGATACCCTGAATGACAAGATTTGCGCCGAAGAAAAACAGATCCAGCGCGAACGGGCCGCCGGCGAGATCATCGATTCCGCTCCGACCGGGAAACAGGGAGAGATCCGCGAACTGTTCGCCAAGGCATTGACCGGCGACGAGAAACACGTCGGCGCTTATCGCAATGCGCTGTCCCTCGGAACCGACGCCACGGCCGGCTATCTGACCGCGCCCGTAGAGTTCGTGCAGAGCCTTATCAAGGGTCTGGATAACTTCATGTTCATGCGGCAGATCTCTAAGGTCGTCGGCCCCATCGGCGCCGCTCAGTCCCTCGGCTTCCCCTACCGCTCCGTCGAAGCTGCTGACGCGACCTGGGTCGCCGAAGTTACTACCGCCGCCGAAGAAACCACCCTTGAATTCGGCCGGCGCGAATTCAAGCCCAATAAAATGGCCAAGCTCATCAAGGTTTCCCGTACCCTGATGCAGCATGCGCCGATGGCAGAGGGCGTTATCCTGGACGAAATTAAATATCGCATCGCGGCAGGTGCTGAAAACGCCTATATGAACGGCAACGGGACCGCACAACCCCTTGGTATCTTTACCGCCTCCGCATCCGGCATCACCACGGCCCGCGACGTATCCACCGATAACACTGATACCACCGTGACTTTCGACGGCCTGCAGAACGCAAAATACTCCCTGAAACAGCAGTACCACGCAAATGCACAGTGGGCCATGCACAGAGACCTCTGCAAAATGTTGGCCAAAATCAAGGATGGAGAAGGCCAATATGTGTGGCAGGGCAGCGTCATGGCAGGACAACCCGACAAGCTCCTGGGCTTTGGCGTGAACATGTCCGAATACGCCCCCAACACCTACACCAGCGGCCTTTATGCCGCGGTTCTCGGTGACTTCAAGAATGGCTATATGATTTGTGATGCAAACGATGTCGCAATCCAGATTCTGAAAGAGCTCTACGCCGCCACCAACCAGATCGGCTACCTGGTCGATTACTTCGGCGACGGCGCTCCCGTGTTGGCCGAGGCCTTCGCCCGTGTCAAACTCGCGTAGTTCATCGGGGCCCTTCGGGGCCCCTTCCTGATTTCATAAACGAGGAGGCAAAACATGAACCTTGCAAAATCTAAAGATACGCAGCTGACGATTGCGGCAGTTGCGGCCGGTGTTGATGGGGCCGTGGTCGATTCTGCGGCCATTGACTGCCAGGGAAAAGACAGGGCACTCTTTGAACTGATTATTGGGGCGACTGCGGCGGAAAACGGCATTGTGGCACTGACCCTTGTTGACTGCGCCACTTCGGACGGAACCTTTGCGGCGATTTCCGGAGCAACAATATCACACACGAACGGAGCATCCGGCGAAACGAGCAAGATCTATCAGATCGACGCGAAGTTGTCCAAGCGGTATTTGAAGATCAGATACCAAAGAACTGTTGCCAATACGGCATTCTTGGCCGGCGTGCTTAGTCTTTATGACGGCAAAATGCTGCCGGTCGCGCAGAATGCAGCAGTAAAAGAACAGGTGGTGATTTAAATGGGTTACAACGGAACAGTCATAAGACCTAACGAGGATGAGCTCGAAATCAAGTCCGGCGGAACCTTGTCGGTCGAATCCGGCGGCATCATCAATGTCGAGACGGGCGGCATCATCAAGGCCGACGGAACACAGGCGTCCCACATCGCAGACATCGCAAACGACGCAAACGGAACGGCAATCGCCACCGCGGTCAATGCGATCTTGGCGGCGCTTGAGGGCGTCGGCATCACGGCTACGGAATAATGAAGGTCAAGCTCTTAAAACGCATGGCGGGGCCGGACGGGAACTATCCGCCCGGCTCTGTCCTTGACATCGACAATGCCCTGGCGAAGCTGCTGATCGCCGAGGGACACGCGGTACCAGAAAAGCCGGCCAAGAAGAAGAGGTGAGAGGATGCAATATAAAATCATAACCCCGGTCGCAACAGAGCCGGTGACATTGGCCGAGGCAAAATTGCACATCCGGGCGCTGTCTGATGCGTTCGTGGACGACCTGGCATCCTACCAGAGCATTGTGCCGGCTGGATATTCTACGGAGGCCACAGGTGCGGCCGTTGATGTCCTTGGCAAAATGGCGATGGTCAATCTGAACGCAGGCACCTGCACCGGAACGATAACGGCGAAGATCCAGGAGAGCGACGACAATGTAACATGGCAGGACTTCGCGTCATTTACCGTCGTCACATCCGCGAATGACAACGCCATCCAGGAGAAGGAATACACCGGCGGCAAGCAATACATCCGGGTCATCGCCACGGCCACGGCGACCTGCAATTTCGGCGCCGATGTGCTCGTGAAATCCGGGGACTTAACCGAGGACGAGAAGATCCTCGACATGATCACCGCCGCCCGCGAGTATTGCGAGAACTACACCGGCAGGGCACTGGCCACACAGACCATCGAGGCGTTCGCCGACGGCTTCGGAGCACTTAGCTACATTGAATTGCCAAAGGCCCCGCTGCAGAGCGTCACGAGCGTGAAATACAAGGACAGTGCCGGAGCAGAAACGACACTGACGGTCAACACAGACTATATCGTGGACACCGACAGCGACATTGGCCGGATCGTCCTCCCTTATGGCACAAGCTGGCCGACATTTTTCCCCTATCCGTTGAATCCGGTCCGCATCCGTTACATTGCCGGCTATTATACCTCGAATCCCGCGCCGCGCTCCATTAAACAGGCCGTGCTCTTACTGATTGGCCATTGGTACGTCAATCGGGAAGCCGTCGGAAACGTGGGCGGGCAAATCGAATTTGCAGTCAAAGCACTGCTTAGGCCGTACCAAGTTAGGTGGTGGGATTGATGCGAGCGGGAGAACTGAATAGGATCATCACCTTCCAGCGCAAAACCACCACCTATGATGCGCTCAATCAACCCATCGAGACGTGGGCCAATGCTTTTTCGGCATGGGCCGCGGTCATAACAACGGGCGGCCGGGAATTTTACGCTGCACAGAAGCTTGACGCAGAAACCTCAGCGGTTTTCCGGGTCCGATACACGCAGGCTGTCAATAATAAAATGCGGATCAAGCACGGCAACCGCATTTTTGAAATCATCAGCCTGAATGATGTGGACGGCGCCCGAGCGGAACTGCAGATCAGCGCGAAAGAGGTGGTTTAAGTGCACATCGAGGAAGCGTTCACGGCCTACCTCTTAGCGTACCCCGGCCTTACGGCCCTGATTGGCAGACGGTTCATGTTCGACTATCTGCCGCAAGATACAGTCCTTCCTGCGGTCGTCTGGCAATGCGTCAGCGACGTCAAGGAACATACACACCAGGGGCAGATTGCGAATGAATCACCAACTTACCAATTCACGGTTTACGCCGCAACAAGGGCGGCCGCGAGAGCCGTCGCCGAACAAATAAAACTTGCCCTCTGCGATTATGTTGGGGACATGGGCGGCGCGAGTGTAGAATGGGTCAAACAAATCAACGAGTTGCCGACCACCGAAACAAACACAGACGGCACGATCAAAGTCCACGCCATCGATCTAGAATTTGAATTCAATTACATAAAGGAGTGATAAGATGCCTAAACATGCTTTTGGGACGGGGCTGTCCTGGAATGGCGCAACAGTCGCCCAGCTTAGGAACATCAACGGCATAGAGATATCTGCCGAAACCGTTGACGTCACCACGCACCAGTCGGCAGACAACTACAAGGAATTCATCGCCGGTCTTTTGGAAGCTGGGGACGTCGCCATTGAGGGGTTATTCGATGAAACCGACACCGCCGGGCAGTACGCCATGTTGACCGACATGAACGCCGGGACCACGCGGACAACAGTCGTCACCTTCCCGAACTCGATTGCGACCTGGACCTTTACTGGCTTAATCACGAAACTCAAGTTCGGAGACTCGCCGATTGATGGAGCGATTCCGTTTACCGCGACCATCAAGCCCAGCGGCAAGCCTGTGTTTGCAATCGCTACCTCCACTGGGTTGACCACCCCATTCTTTGCACTGAGTGGCTCTGCGGTTGTATCTCCTGCGGCGGCTGGAACTACCTACGAATATGTTGCCGCTGTTCTGAACGCCGTGGAATCCATCACTGTAACGCCGACCGCAACAGCCGGAACGATTACCGTCAATGGCTCCACCGTAGCGACGGGCGAAGCATCCTCGGCTATTGCACTCACGGCAGGAGAAATCACGGATATTACCGTTATTGTCACAGAAACCAACAAAGCGCCCAAGACTTACACCATTCATGTTGTTCGGGCAGCTGCGTAATCAATGGGGGGCTTCGGCTCCCCTTTCTTTGTAAGGAGGATTTATGAGGCAACTTACAACCAATGATATTTTTAGAATGAGCCGGATCGTCAACAAAATCGGCATCAAAATCGACTTGGAGTCTATCGATATAGACGATGAAAACTGGGATGAAAAATTTGGCATCGAAATATTAAACAAGATTATCCAAAACGCCCATCTTGTGCAGACAGAAATCAATGAGTTCATCGGCTCCTTGGTAAATATGTCGGGCGAAGAATTTGGCAATCTTCCGCTTAAAGAATCTATTGGCATCGTTAAGCAGATGAAGGAATTATCCGGGCTATCCGATTTTTTCAAATCTGCGGAGCAAATAGAGAAACCGACATTATAGATTTGCTCCTGCATCGATACGGCAATATTGACTATATCCTTAACGCCCCTTTTGGGGTTGGGGCTGAAATTATAAGAAAAGCATCTAAGGAAGAACAAGAGCAAAAAATATGGGAAATGTGGTTGTCGATATATCCCCACATGAGCAAAGACACTTTCATTTCATATGAAGAATACAAAGGCAAAACGGTAAAAAAGGAACGCAAGCAAACTGACAATGACATGATGAATATGTGCAGGATGCTGAATGCGGCTTTCGGCGGTGTGGAGGTGGAGGCGTGAATGAGTTTGAAATAGAGGGGCTTGACGAACTCATGAAAGCCTTTGCTGACTTGGGAGAAGAAGCCACGCAAAAACTTAGGGAGCCAGCCATAAATGCCGCCGAGGTTGTCTTAGCAAAGGCCAAGGGGAAAATAAAAAACAGAAGTGGCGCCTTGGCGAAATCGCTAAAAATCTCAAAGCCAAGCAAAAAAAACACAACCGCAGTATTCGCTTCGGTTAGGTCAAACGCAAAAGATGAGGCAGGAAGGCCATATTCAAGCCGTGTTGAACTGGGGCATCGGCTTTTTTACTTCGGCAAGAAAACAAATTCTGACATAGACGAAAAGCCATTCCTTCGCCCTGCCGCCGATGAAAGCAAAGATGCTGTGGCAAATATCATGGTGGATGCCATGAACAAAATTTTAGATGAGATGGGAGGCCTGAAATGAGCAATGTCATACGGTCGATTATCGTGAAGATAGGCGCAGATACAAAAGAATTTCAGACGCAGATGAAAAACATCTCCAAGGACTTGAAAGCAACAAGCAAGAGCCTAGGATCGGCAGGGGCTTCATTGACAAAGGGCATCACGGTTCCCATCGTCGGAGCCGTGACAGGGCTGACCGGCCTTGCTATTACTGCCGGACATACTGCTGACGACCTTATCACAATGGCAAACAAGACGGGCATATCGACACAAGCATTGCAGGAATTACAATATGCCTCACGTTTTGTCGATGTCGAAGTTTCTACCATGACGGATTCGATGTATAAAATGACACAGCGCATGGCAGATGCCAAAGACGGCACGGGCGAACAGGCAGAGGCGTTTCAAGCATTGGGCGTTGCCATTACGAATCAAGACGGATCTCTGCGCAGCGCAAAAGATGTTTGGTCAGAGGCAATCGGCGCTTTAGGCAATGTTGCCAACGAAGCTGAGCGCGATGCGCTTGCTTACGAAATCTTCGGCAAGTCGGCGCAGGAACTGAATCCGCTCATCGTCGCAGGCACAGACGAATTGCACAGGCTACAGCAAGAGGCGCACGATGTTGGCGCTGTCATGTCTGACGAGAATGTAACTGCATTGGGCAAGTTTGATGATTCAATGCAGAAATTACAGGCTGTGATAAAAAATGCTGGATCAGAAATAGGCGCTGCATTCTTGCCTGCGCTTGAAGCATTGCAGCCCATACTGACGGACACAGTTATTCCGGCAATTAAGGGGTTAGCTGGTAAACTTTCCGATTTGTTCAGGTGGTTTGGTGACTTATCGCCGGGAATGCAGAAATTCATCCTAGGACTGGTTGGGGCTGCGGTTGCAATGGGTCCTGTCCTAACGATTGCAAGCAAATTAACATTGGGTTTAAGTGGCGTGTTCGGCGCGGTTGGCAAAGCATCCAAAGCGTTCTCGGCAGGGAAAGGATTTATCAGCGTCTTGTCCGCTCTCCTAGGCCCGGCTGGGCTTGCTCTCGCTGCCATTGCTGCTATTGCCGCCATTGCGTTTGTTGTCATAAAGAACTGGGATAAGGTTGGGCCATTCTTTACAAACCTATGGAATGGCATCAAGAACACAGTCACGGGCATCAAGGAAGCTGTTGTCAGTAAAATCGGAGAGGCCGTTGACTTTATCAAGGCGTTGCCTGGACAGGCGTTCCAATGGGGCGCAGACCTTATCGCCGGATTTATCAACGGCATAAAAAACAAGGCTGCTGAATTGAAAGAGAGCATCAAGGGAACAGCACAAAAGATCAAGAGTGCATTCACGGGCGGCCCGGACACCGAATCTGCATCGCTTAGCAACAAGAGTTTAATAACCAAGACCACATTAACGCCCAGCATTATGAATGCGGATGCAAACCGCAAGGCAATGGGAAATACTATCTTAAACTTCACAGGCAACACCATCATGAGTGACCGGGATATTGATGTCTTTGGCGATAAAATAGTGAGTAGACTGAAATTGGCAGGGGTGAGGCCATAATGTATAGCGCATATATAAAGGGCGTAGACAAATCATCCCTGCTAAAGACAGGCACATTGTTGGTGCAAAAGGGAGCGGACAATCGCAATAGTTGTTCGCTCTCTCTTATTACCACTTCATCCTATGTTGATGTGATAGGGCATGATTTACAAGTCAAAGACGGCTCTACTGTTGTGTTCGGCGGTGTTATTAAAACAGTTCGCATGGGTAAATTAGAGCCGGGCGCAGGATCCTCGCTGAAACTTAAACTTGACATCACATCAGATGGCTATAGTGATATCCCTTCCCGGCGCACCACTTCATCAACATTTACAGAAGAAACAACTGCTGGGGCAATCGTTACGGCGATGCTTGGCGTGCTTAACGCAACGGGCGCAGATGACAACATTGGCACAGGAACAATTTCAGACGGCGCAACCATACCGACCTATTCTGCTGTCTGCAAATCGGTTAAGGGTGTCCTAGATGATATGGCATCGGCTTCCGGCTTCAAGTGGTACATTGATGATTCTCGAAACCTTCAATTTATTGCAGAAGATACTGTATCGGATGCCGCTCATGACATTGTTGAAAGCGGCGCTTTTACAGACTTCTTTATAACAGATGTCAGCGTTTCCCTTGCCGAGTATCGTAACAAGCAAATTGTTAGAGGGGCGCAGGATACAGACGGATCAACCATTGAAGTGGCTGTCACAGACGATACGGAAATAAGTGCTAGGCAGACGGCAGAAGGCTCCACATACTCGTCGGGCGTGTATGGCAATGTCATAGAGGACACTAACATCAAGAGCGATGCCGATGCCACCACAGCGGCGAATAACGCCTTGAAACGCTATGGCACAATGCCTTATTCCTTGTCCTTCCGCAGTTTTACAAACGATTGGGTGGCTGGAACAAAGTTAAAGGTCAACTTGCCTACGTTTGGGATTTCATCTGATACCTATTATCTAATCGAAAGCGTTACCGTTGAGGACATTGACGGCACAACGCTTGAAACAACGGTAACAGCTACAAAGAGGAAGTCAGATTCATTCTCTACGCAACGCACAGAGAATTATAAAGACTACTTCGGCAAACTTATTGACAACAGCAAATTGAGCGAGGATGACAACAAAGGGAACGGCAAAATCTTTGTCCAGGATGATGAGCCGACAAGCGCACCTGCCAAGTCTGTATGGGTTGACACTAACGATTATTCACGCTACGACATTGTTTCCATTAGCACAGCCACAACCTTAGAGGCAAGCGGAGAAGAAGTTGTCTTAGTTAGTGGAACTACCACAGTCACATTGTTCACAGCGGCAGGCAACACAGGCGTGATCCGCATTATCAAAAACATCGGCTCTGACACAGTCACGATCGATGGCGATTCATCTGAAACCATCGACGGCAGCGCAACAAAAACTCTGACGGCAAATCAATTTTGCCAAATCATCAGCGATGGCACTAATTGGCAGGTGATTGGATAATGGGGAACGCAATTTATAAAAAAGATGGCGATTCATTTTCACGCATCCGCAACATTCGCCATAAAGACACATCGTTTCTGCGTGATAAAGGCATTTATTATAACGCTGGTCAAGGCGGTTTATTATCGCTTGGCTATCGCGAGCATTCGAGATATTCCGGCGACGCAAGCATAAGTTTCACAAACTCTAGCGGAAAGCTGGCAATGGTCAATAATGGCAAGATGGGTACTGGCATGTTGTGGGTTGTTCTTGATAAGCAATATGTCATTGATAACCATGTCATGCTAAGGGCTGGCATTCAGTCGAATCTCAATAAGTCATACACGAACCTTGGTATCTATGCCGTTGATGGCAATTATGACTACTCATCGTTGGCGGATTTCCCGGATCATGGTGCTATGGTTATCCCTGATTCAGCCATAAGGCTTACGCTAGGCATTGCAACAAACATGACAACTCGCTATGTCTGGGATATTGATTTTGAGATTGGCAATCGTTATAAGGATGGGGTATCTGGCGGAAACAACTATTACGATTACCTATATCAAGACAAGACGATAGCAGACTTCTCAACGAATTTTGTTTCTGGTGGCTTTGCGTTTGACACTTCCAGGGATGGCTATGGCTGTATATGGTATTTCGACAATGTAAAGCTTATAAACAGGGTTACATCGGAAACATTATTTGAATTAGACGCATCAACAATAAGTGCAGAGCAAACAGGAACTACAAATGATTACGGAACCTTTGAATACTCACCAAGCCAAGGATGGAAACGGATAAATCTATAAACCAAGGTTTCATTATGGGGGCGATAATCGCCTCTATTTTGTTATTCAAATAAGATAGGAGGAATACCTGTGGAGGCACAGGGGCAAGCATCTAGCCACGCAAACACAGATAGGAGGAATATACATGGCAGTTATTCAAAAAGGCGCTTATAACACTTACTACGGCTCATTGGCAGAGAGGAATGCCTTCACTTCAATGCGCCCTGGTGATTACTTCGTTACTACAGATGAAAACAAAAAATACACTTACAACGGTACTGCATGGGCGCTCACGCCTAATGAACTGACAGGCAGTAAAACCGGCAAGCCTGTTTCTGAAACATTGACCAGAGGCAACTATACTGATGCCTATGCCGCGCTCGATGTGGTATCAGACAGCACTTCCGCACCTACTGTATTGGCCTTCGAGAACGTTGGCGCAGCTGGCGAAACCATCGCTATTCTCGGTGCAACCATGCGGATCGATACCGCCGCAGTTCCTTCCGGTTGCTCCGGCTACAAACTTCATCTTTACAACGCCGCTCCTACGGCTATTGCAGATAACGCCGCTTTCAATCTTCCTTCTGCTGATAGGGCAAAATATCTCGGTTTCATCACTATTTCCACTCCTTCTGACTTAGGTGATACGTTATGGTCGCAGGATGATGGCATCAACAAAATGGTTGCGTTGGCAGGAAATGACTTGTACGGCATCTTACAGACGATAGGTGCTTATACTCCTACTGCTTCTATCGTCAACACCATCACTCTCGCAGTTGCTCCTGTTTAGGGGTGATGATATGAATCGTATACTTAGACAAATCATGCAGGGCAAGGGAATTGTTCAGCAAGGCTTAGTGGCTGAATATCGCTTCGATGAAGGGCAAGGGCAAGTCTTGACTGACCGCAAAGGCGGTTACAATGGCACTCTCGGCAGTACGGCAGGAGCAGATACCAATGACCCAACGTGGTCATCTTCTGGACTGGCGTTTGCAACGGATGATTATGTGGCAGGCACAACAAAGGCGATGTGGAGCAATACAGACGGCTTAACGGTTATGGTTGTGGCAAATGGAAATTCATCTGACTCACCTTTCTTTGTTGGTCAATACAAAACAGACACAAATCAACGTGCGTGGGCTTTGGGCAATAAAGCGTTTTTTGTCCAAGAAGTAGCCACATCAGGTGGAACGCCAAACGCAACCATGGCATATACAGAGGGGAACAACTTATATAGTGGTGTTTGGAGGCCGAATCAGAAGGCCAAAATTATTTTGGGCGATTTTTCTATTGTCGGCGAATCTTCGACACCTGTTGCAGATATGGATGATACTTCTTGTGCGTTAGAATTTGGCAGATACAACACATCGGTGTATATGACAGGCTCAATGCACTATTGCCTAGTCTACAACAGAGCATTATCAGATGCAGAAATCCGTCAAAACTACAAAGCCATCCGCAATCTGATGGCACAAAGAGGTATCAGCATATGAGAATAAAAGACGTCGGCAAAGGCGACAGAGAAGAAAGGCGTAACGCAAGAATGAAGGCATGGAAACGCCCTAAGCTGAAAAAGGACAGGCAGGCAGAATCGGCAGAGCGTAAAGCAGATTGGGAGGTGCAGAGTGGCATATTTAATTCTACCGACACAAGCATTGGCTGATGAGATTTTCGCCACGCAGGCATTTGACCCATCGCCCGAAGCTGTGCTGTTGGGTATGCCTGTCACGTTGGCAGATGGCAGACTTTGCTTTGCTCATCCGTTTACCGAAGAACAAGTGGATTGGTTGAGTGCGTATGTGGCAGGAATCGAAGGGGCAGAGGTGCTTGAAGGCGAGATGCCATATCCTATTAAGGAAGTGATTGAGGGGCAATAGCCCCTCTTTTTATGGAGGCAAATATGTTAGGAATTATTCCGTCGCCCCGTGATGATCGTGACCATCCTTCCACTCGCTATATCGCTATGGGGGCAAGGCCAAGCGAATTTACACCGCCTATACTAACGACTGCTGTCACGCAACACTTCAACGATTGCTTTCCTCAAACGCTTGCCCTAATGAAAACCTATCAGGAATATAGAGAACGTGGCGTTATCCAGGAATATTCTACGCAGTTTATTTACCAAAACAGGAAAGACGGTCAGTACAAAGGACCCGGCATGATTCCCAGAGAGGCATTGAACAATCTCGTTACAGACGGTGTTCCGCTTAAATCCGCATTGACAGTCGAGAGCGAGTATAGTGAATTTTACACCATAACCGATGCGATAAGGGAATTGGCTAAACCGCAAATCATTTCAAAATATGCCTCTTGCTCAAACTATGATGAGGCTTGTAATTGCATGTGGGCGAACGGGCCGGTTGCTACGGCTATCCCTGTTTATGAAAGTTTCATGCACTTCACAGGGAAAATCCTGCCTATACCAGATCCGGCAAATGAGAAGTTTTATGGCTATCATGGCATCCCTGAAATCTATTATGTGTCAGACGGAAGCGATGTTCAAAATTCATGGGGCGAAACATGGGGCAACAAAGGCCATGCAATCATGCCTCCTGATTATCCCGTCATAGAACGATGGATTACGTTTGACCAAGTCGATGAATGGGATAAGGTTGAATTGTGGATAGGGCAGAAGAAGTATCGCAGAAATGGCGTTGAGGGTGAGTTAGATGTCGAACCTATCATCATAAACAGCAGAACAATGGTCCCCCTTCGCTTCATAAGTGAGGCTCTCGGTGCTGACGTTCAATGGGATGGCACGGAAAAGAAGATTACGATAGTTCGTATGCGGTAAAAACAGACGGCTGTAAACGGCCTCCTACGATGGCCTACAATGGCTTAAAATAACGGTTCTAAGGTGTTTGTACCTGAGAAAATCAAATAAGAAAGGGGTTTTCGGGCGTGAGTAAAGCTTCGGAGATTTTTAAGCTCATCGTCGCCGGGGGCGGCGCGACAATATCATATTTATACGGGGGGTGGAGTGAATTGCTGGGAATATTGCTGGCGTTCGTGGTCCTCGATTATATCACGGGAGTATTTGCCAGCGGTATTGAAGGCAAATTGTCCAGCCAGGTCGGAATGAAGGGCATCGCAAAAAAGGTCTGCATCTTCCTGATCGTAGCAGCTGCGCATCTGGCCGATAAGGCCATCGGTAACGGCAGCGTGATCATGGACGCAACAATCTTTTTCTACCTCGCCAACGAGCTGCTAAGCATGATTGAAAATATCGGACGCACCGGTGTTCCCATGCCGCCCATACTGACCAAGGCCGTCGAGATATTAAAGGGCAAATCGGAGGCGGAATAGATGCTCAGATATTCATATCCATTTAAGGGTGGGAACCGCATAACCACGCCATTCGGCAAGCCCGGCGAATGGAAATGCGGCTGGCATATCGGCGTGGATCTCGTCGGCATCGGAACGAAGAAGATCCATCCCATTGCCGCCGGGGTGGTAAAATCCATCAATAAACACGGGGCGGCTTACGGAACGCATATCACCATAGCGCACCCGGATGGCACCGAATCGCTCTATGCACACATGCTTGAGCAGTATCGCAAGGTCGGCGAAGGGGTCGACATCGATTCGCTCATCGGCATCATGGGGGCAACCGGCAACACAAAAGGCGCGCATCTGCATCTGGAAATCCACAAGGGCGGTTATCGCTATCCGCCCAAAGACAGCTCGCCGGAGGAATGCGCCTGGCTGCTCGATCCGATCAAATATCTCAATGAAAAAATCGCATTGTACCAGGAGGAAGAGAAAATGCCGGATAAGGTGCCGGAATGGCAAATCAAGGCTGCCGAAGAAGTCTGCGACAAACTGAAGCTGACAAACAAAGCAGATTGGCTCCAAAAGGTAAAAAATGCCGAAACGCTCACGATCGGCGAGATGTTCGCCATATTGAATAAAATGAAATAAAAATGAGCCGCTCTCTATTGCAGGGAGCGGCTTTTTAATACACAAAAGGAGCGAATATATGAAAAACGAATTGATGATGTTTGAGCGCAGGGGCGCAATCGTCGTAAGCAGCCGTGATGTAGCGGAGCGCTTCGGCAAGTCTCACTCCGACGTGCTCAGGGCGATAAAGGGATCAACAAGGGAGGGAAAACACGTTGACGGGCTGATCGATGGGATAAGATCAAATGTAAATACATCCGATCTATACTTCGTTGAATCATCCTACAAGGACGGCTACGGAAGAAGCCAGACGGAATACTTCTGCACCCGGGACGGATTCTCCCTGCTTGTCATGGGCTTCACCGGGCAGAAGGCGCTGGAATGGAAGATCAAGTACATCGAGGCATTCAACCGCATGGAGGCGGCCCTTAATGAGCGCTCCTCGACCGAATGGCTCATCACGCGCAAGCAGGGCAAGCTGATCCGGCGCGGCGTGACCGACATGATCGCCGATTTAATCGAATATGCCGAAGAACAGGGCAGCCACGGAATGCGCAAAAATGCCTATACAATCTATACGAAGCTGGTCAATTCGCTCGTCGGCATCGAAACGGGCCAGCGCGGCGAAGCACCGTTCAAGACGCTGACCACCATTGCCTTCCTGGAGGACATGATCATGCACACGATTGCCGAGGATATGGCGCTCGGCGTTTATTATAAAGAAATCTATAAACATTGCCTGGCCAATGGGCAGCAGATCATCCGCTTCGCCTATTTGCCGAAGTTGACTGCATAAATTAAGCCGCTCCTTTCGGGGCGGCTTTTTCTGTGCCTATCGGTAATATAGGTGCATCAGCTCAGCTGCCAAAAAACCCAGCATGAGCAGGATCCATAAAGCGAGCAGCATGGCGATTCTCCTTTCGAAAATTATACGAATTTTACAAAAACTGTTGTAATGTCCAGGAAAGGGGTCTAGAATATAGGCGGACAGATATACCATTAGTGACAATAAAAGGAGGATATGATTATGTGGATGGCTATAGGGGTTCTTGGGCTATTAGGCTTCATCGTTTCCGTCGTTGGGACGATAATTATGGCTATTAAAAGGAATGGCACGGCCAAGAAGTGGATGATAGCGACTGGCGTTTGTTTTGCCCTGTTTATAGTTGGCGTCATGAATGATCCGAGCGAACCCGGGGTGGCGGAGGCGCAAGAGGCGCCGGCAGTTCAAAGTCAACCGACAACAGTTGCAGCTGCACCTGCAGATACCTTAAGCGAGATTGAAAAGGAATACTCCCTCGCGATCATCGGCAACTCGCTTAAGTTTGGCGAATCGATGTCAACCCTCGGCGAACTATTCCAGGATCCAAGGGTTGGCGAAACCGGATGGTCAATTAACGTTGGTGCAGAGTTGGCAAATCTTAAAAATTACGTCGAAGACGCCGAGGCAATTACCGCACCAGACAGGTTCAAGGAGACGCACAAAACATATATGGCCGGGGTGGCTGACCTTGAGTGGGTTGCGGACAACCTGCCGCGGGCAATCGACAAAATGGATACTGACACGATCAATAAATGCTCCGAGAAAATACAGTCTGGCGGGGCATATATTTCCAAGGCCCACGAGTCCATGACAGCGGCACTTGCTCAATAAAAAATCACAATGTCCCCAAAATGTCCCCAGGAATATAGCAACAAAGAAAAGGACCGCTGGCTAAGCGGTCCTTGATTATTTTAGAATGGCTCTATATATAGAAATAATGGTGCCCGAGACCGGGGTCGAACCGGTACGAGGTTTAACCCTCGCAGGATTTTAAGTCCTGTGCGTCTGCCTGTTCCGCCACTCGGGCCGGCTGTTCTAAAGAACGAACCACTGAAAATCATAATATGAAACAGATGGAAAGTCAATGTATATTTGTCATGCTGCGTGAAAGCCGGCTTTGTGTTTGTGCAGTTCGGAACAAACTGCCATTGCAAATAAGCTCATAAAAAGTTAAAATGAATAGATGCAAAATAAAACCAACAAGATCAACACAGGAGGATTTATTTATGGAAAAAAAACGCGTGATCGTGACCGTTATCGGTGAAGATAGAGTTGGCATCATTGCCGCCGTCGCGGAAGTTTTGGCAAAATACCAAGTCAACATCCTGGACATCAGCCAAACGATCCTTCAGGATTTCTTTACCATGATGATGATCGTCGACATTTCGAAAAGCACCGTCAGTCTTCAGGCCCTGCAGGACATCCTGAAGACCCTGGGAGAACAGATCGGGATGCAGATCCATGCGCAGCATGAAGACATATTCCGCTTTATGCACCGAATCTAATTCAGAGCATTCATAACAAAGTCAAGGAGGTAACGCAGGATGGCGTTGAATTATTCAGCAGAAGAAATCATGCAGACCATCCGAATGGTCCAGGCGGAAAACCTGGACATCCGGACGATCACCATGGGCATCAGTCTGCGGGACTGCTGTCATGAAGAGATGTCAGTCGCATCCCGCAAGGTTTTCGATAAAATTTGCAAAAAGGCAGAAAAACTCGTGGCAACGGGGGAAGCGATCTCCCGGGAATATGGTATTCCCATCATCAACAAAAGGATTTCTGTAACGCCGATCTCCATGATCGGCGAATCCTGCGCCAATGGCAGTTATGTGGAACTGGCTGTGGCATTGGATAAGGCAGCTCAGGAAACCGGGGTTAATTTTATCGGGGGTTTTTCCGCCCTGGTCCATAAAGGTTATACCAGCGGCGACCGTCGATTGATTGACGCGATCCCGCAAGCCATGGCGGAGACGGATAGGGTTTGCAGTTCAATCAACATCGGCACCACCAAGGCAGGCATTAATATGGACGCGGTTTGCCAGATGGGGCATGTGATTAAAAAAACCGCGGAGCTGACGAAAGATCGGGATGCCATCGGTTGCGCCAAGCTGGTGGTTTTCTGCAACGCGCCGGAAGACAATCCTTTCATGGCCGGCTCCTTCCATGGGGTCGGAGAGCCGGAAACGGTGATCAATGTGGGCGTTTCCGGCCCAGGGGTGGTTTTGGCTGCCATTCGCAACCACCCGGAGTGGGATTTCAACACACTGGCTTCCGTTATCAAGAGAACAGCATTTAAAATCACCCGGATGGGTGAGCTGGTGGGCCGTGAAGCCGGCCGACGGCTGGATATGCCCTTTGGCATTGTTGACCTCTCCCTAGCCCCGACGCCGGCCATCGGCGACAGCGTTGCAGACATTCTAGAGGCGATGGGACTTGAACGGGTTGGCGGCCATGGGACCACGGCAGCTTTGGCCATGCTCAATGACGCCGTTAAGAAAGGCGGCGCTATGGCGTCTTCCAACGTCGGCGGCCTTTCCGGGGCCTTCATTCCTATCAGTGAGGATGCCGGCATGATCCGTGCGGTCGAGGAAGGAGCACTTTGCCTGGATAAACTGGAAGCCATGACCTGCGTCTGTTCGGTTGGCTTGGACATGTTTGCCGTTCCCGGCGATACCACCGCGGAAGTTATTTCCGCCATCATTGCGGATGAAGCGGCCATCGGGATGATCAACAAAAAAACCACGGCGGTCCGCATCTTGCCAGTTCCCGGAAAAAAAGTCGGTGACCAGGTGGAGTTCGGCGGCCTTTTGGGCCGTGCTCCGGTCATGCCGCTGCATCCCTACGACCCGGGAATTTTCGTCAAACGGGGCGGCCGGATCCCGGCGCCGATCTGTGCATTGACCAACTGATCCCGGGCAAAAAAGATGTTAGGGCAGATCCTATGATGAGGATGCGATGATCATGATGACACCGGAGGAAAAACAAAATCGGCACGAAGCCGGCAACCTTGTGAAGCCAGGGGCTGTAACGCTCGAAGACCGTTCACCGGAAGCGGAGCAGGCTGGTTTTGAGCCCATGCCGCCGAACGCAGCATCCATGACGGATATTCAGGATATTCTGAGCCGCATGGAGCGGATCGCGATCCAGGTTGAGCAGAGCAAAATCCAGGAATATGTGAATTATTTGGATAATCCCAAGCGAGTGATCCGAATCAACTTTTTGATGGGGCTTGCCCGCGGTTTTGGTTTTGCCGTAGGCTTTGCCCTGCTTGCCGCGCTGGTGGTTTACGTGCTGCAGTGGGTAATTCGGATGAATTTACCGCTGATCAGCAAATTTGTGGCGGATATTTTCTACCTAGCCAACCAATACCTGACCCTTTACGGAAGATGAGAATGATCGATGGAGGATTGCCCCGGAAGGAGACTGACCCATGAAGGCTAGAGCCGATTTCTTTGCGCTTGCGATATTCTGGCTTGTTCTGGACCGGATCACCAAAGGCCTTGTGACAAGCAAACTATCGTTAAATCAAACCATCCCGGTGATCCAGGATTTTTTTCACATCACCTATATCCATAACCGGGGCGCCTCCTTCGGTATGCTGAAAGATCAGCGCTGGCTGTTTGTTCTTCTGACGCTGGCGGTGGTGACCGGGATCGTCTGGAGTGTCCTCAAGGAAAAGAGTATAAGCACCCCGATGCGTCTGCTGCTGGGCTTGGTCTCGGGCGGCGCTCTGGGGAATCTCATCGACCGGCTGCGTTGGGGCTTTGTCGTGGATTTTATTGATTTCAGAGGGATATGGCCATACATCTTCAATGTTGCTGATATCGGAGTCGTAGTGGGAGGCATTCTGTTTGCCTTGCTTTACCTCCGGGAAGATCAAAAAAAGGAGAGCCTTCATGACATTCACAAAACCTGATCATGAGTTTATTGTTGCAGCCGGCGACGCAGGATTGCGGGCGGATGCTTTTCTGGCCAAAGCTTTGCCGGAATTGAGCCGGACAAGGATCCAGACGCTGCTGAAGCAGGGCAGCATTCGGATCAACCAGTTGCCGGCCAAGCCCAGCGTAAAACTGGAAGAGGGAGACCAGATCCAGTGCAGCATTCCTGAACCGGAGACTCTTCAGGTCAAAGCAGAATCCATGGAGCTGGATTGTGTCTACGAAGACGGGGATATTCTTGTGATCAACAAAGCCCAAGGCGTTGTTGTGCATCCGGCCATCGGCAACCGGGAAGGAACCCTGGTCAGCGGCTTGCTGCATCACTGCGAAGACCTGTCCGGGATCAACGGGGTCATGCGGCCGGGGATCGTCCATCGCCTGGACAAGGACACCTCTGGTTTGCTTGTGGTTGCTAAAAACGATCTGGCCCACCAGTCTCTGGCAGCCCAAATCCAGGATCGCAGCATGAAACGGGAATATATTGCCTTGGTTCATGGTATTGTCGGCGAGCCGGCAGGCATCGTGGACGTGCCCATCGGCAGAGATCCCAAGGATCGTCAGCGCATGGCCGGGGTGGGAGACGGCAAACCCGCCGTGACCCATTACCGTGTACTTGACCGGGTCGAACAGCAAACCGTCCTGTTATGCAGGCTGGAAACCGGACGCACCCACCAGATCCGGGTTCATATGGCTTATCTCGGATACCCGGTGGCCGGAGATCCGAAATATGGCCGGCACAAAGAAGCGCTGCCTTGGCCGGGACAAGCCCTCCATGCCTGGCACCTGCACCTGCGCCACCCAAGGAGCGGGGAGGACATGGACTTCTATGCGCCGCCGCCGCCCTTTTTTCTGAAGGTCTTAACCGACCTGGGTGCCGAAAACACCTTGAAATTACTGAAAAGCCAACAAAAGGATTCCGCATCACTGAACAAATAATTGCAGGGATGGTGTGGTTATGAGCCAGGAAAACCAAAAGGAATTTATTATCAAAGCGGTCTATTGGATGATCGTCGCAGGCCTGGTTTATGGGGCTGTCCAATATGCGTTGCCCCTGCTGACCCCGTTCATCCTGGGCTTTCTGGTGGCTTATTTGCTGAAGCCGCTGGTGGAGTTCATCGATGCAAAAACAAAATTGAACCGTAAAGTCGTTTCGATCCTGATTCTACTGTTGTTTTACGGGATCATGGGCACGCTGTGCTTTCTCCTGGGTGCCAGACTGCTCATTTCCTTGAAGGACCTGGTTTTCCAGCTTCCGGATTTTTACTTGATGAAGGTTCAGCCGGCCTTCATCCAGCTGTTCAGAAATTTTGCCGAGCTGGTGCAGCATGTGGACCCGGGGCTGCAAACCGGTTTGGAGACCTTGACGGAAAGCATTTCCCAATCCTTCAGAAGTCTGATCAGCAGTATGTCGGCATTCATCATGGAAGGGATCACCAATGCCGCCAGCTCGGTGCCCGTATTTTTGATTGGCTTTGTCTTTGCCATTGTGGCATCGGTGTTTTTCACTATAGACTACCACCCGATCAAGGCATTCTTTTCCCGCCAGCTCTCTCAAAAACGATTAAAGATGCTTCATAACATCAAAATCAATGTGATCGATACCCTGTTAAAATACGCAAAAGCCTACGGGATGCTGATGTCCTTGACCTTTGTGGAATTGAGCATCGGTTTTCTGCTGCTCAGGCTGAACAATGCGATTCTTCTGGCCTTGCTGATTGCTATGGTGGATATCCTGCCGGCCTTGGGCACAGGGGGCGTTTTAGTGCCCTGGATCCTAATTGAATTTATCGTTGGCAATGCGGGTTTTGCCATGAAGCTCCTGATTCTCTATTTGATTGTGACGGGGATCCGCAATGTCCTGGAGCCGAAGGTGGTTGGGGAACAAATCGGCCTTCATCCCCTTTTGACCTTAGCATGCATGTTTGTCGGCGCTCAGCTTTTCGGCTTTCTGGGCCTGCTGGGCCTTCCGGTTGCTATGACCATCTTTAAGAAGCTGAATGATGAAGGTTCCATCCATGTCATAAAATAAAAAACCGGCCGATTCAGGCGATTGAAAATCTGCTTCGGAAGGAAGAACGGCCTGTTCATGAAGGCGTTTCTGGATTACCTAAATCTGAAATCGTTCTGGTGGTTTCTGCCCTGGCCGCCCTGGTCTCCGCATGCTTTATGAGTGCCCAGGAGTTTTTCAAACTGACGCTGCCTTTGTCTGCCGTCAGTTTTTTGGTCTTGACGCTGGGAACCCTGATTGTAAAGCCCTACGCGGTGGAGCTGCGCTTCGCATACCGGGCCCGAATCGGCAGCAAAATGCAGCTGGTTCTTTTTGCGGGTCTGTTCTGCCTTTGCATAGCTTCGGTTCTTGGAAGCCTGCATTATCTTGTGACCACGGCGGTTGTGATGCTGTCCGTCTTCACCCAGGAAAAAGCGGCCTTGCTGATCGGGACCAATCTAGGCGGCCTTGGGAATCCTTTTGTTTTTGCGCTCCGATATCCTCATTCCCCCAGGAAAGCGGTGATTTCCTGTTCGGCGACGGCTGCGAAAAGGGTTTTATAATTTTCATAGAGCACCATGCCCGGCTTGGCGCCCTTCGGCTTCCAGACATGTTGGCGAAGGGTGTAATCCACGGGGACTTGGGAGGAATACCTTGCCTTTGAATTCCACACGCAAAGCTTGGCGGCCGCCACGATGACCGAGTCCGGAATGGTCCTGCGATCCGGATTGCGAATGATCACATGGGCGCTGGGTATTTTTTGCGTATGCAGCCAGAGATCGCCGTTTCTGGCTATTTTCATGGTTAAAAAGTCGTTTTGACGATTGTTTTTGCCGTAAAGAACCTGAAAACCTTCAATGGTGATCTGTCCGGGCTGCGGCTGGGCGGCCGGCTTTCCCGGTTTTGACGTTTTGCCGCCTTTTCCGGTCTTGGGGGTTTTTGCGGATTTGACCGGTTCGGCCTTGATATAGCCGGCTTCCTGAAGCTCTTCATTGATCTCGGCGAGTTCCGATAACTCGGTCACACTGCCCAGGGAGGCCGCCACGCTGTCCAGATATGCCAATTCCTCCAGGGTTTCTTCATAGGGGGCTTGCGCCTGACGGGCAGTATGCTGGGCTTTCTGATATCGTTTGAAATAATTTTGTGCATTTTGCAGCGGCGTCAGGGCAGGATCCATCGGGATGAGCACCAGAGGCGTTTCCGGCTCAAAATAATTGGGCACCGCCGCCTCGATCCCCTGGGGCAGGTCATAGGCATGGGCCATCAAAAGCTCCCCGTACAAGCGCCAGCGCTGGGCCTCCTTGGCGTCTTGAATGGCCGCGGCCTGCAAGCCGGCTTTCCGTTCGCACCGCTCCTGTTCCCGCCGCAGGACCTGCTCCAGGTCGCTTTGCCTTTGTCGGAAAAGGTTGTAGGTGCTGCGGTTCCGGTAAAAGAAATCCAGCATTTCGTTGACGGATCCAAAGGCTTTGCGCTGGTGCTCCGGATATTGGGTCAGCGCCACGGCCGAGAAAGCTTTCGGAACCCCGTCCTGAAGGATGACTTCCGGATGGTAGAGGTTCCCGCGAAGCGCGTTTCCCATATTCTGGACGCTGCGGAAAAGCTTCAGGTATTCGTATTGGCCAAAAAATTCCAGCGTCTGGGAAGGCTCCAGGCCTGCTCGATGGAGCAATTCCTGGACGGTCTGAGGGCCGATGCCGGCGTAAACCGACAGCATCAGTTTGTCTAGGGCCTTGTTCGGGCCGGCCTCCAGAAGCCGTGGTCCGATTTGATCCTCCGTCTCTTCCCAGAGGGGCAGCTTGTCTTGGGCCGGCGGCGCTGTGTAAACCAAACCGGGCAAAACCTGCCGATACCGGCTGATGTTGGCGGGCACGCGGTGGATCGAGTCGATGATCCGGCGGCTGGCAGGATCCAGAAGGACCAGATTGCTGTGTTTCCCCATGATTTCAGCGAGAAGCTGCCGCTCTGCCAAGTCGCCCATCTCGTCGATGACCTGGACGGACAGGACCAGGATCCGGTCCAGACCGATTTGCCGGATGGAGAGGATTTTGCCGCCCTCCAGATGCTTCCGGAGCACCATGCAGAAAAGGGGCGGCTGGGGCGGGTTGGGCGCTGTGGTCGTGGTCAGATGGACCCGTGCCTCTTGGGCCAAGGTGGAAAATAAAAGCTTATAGTTTTGGCTGCGATTGCGCAGTGTCATAACGATTTCGTGGCGATTGGGCTGGGCGATTTTGTCAATGCGGGCGCCTGTCAGATGCTGGCTGCATTCATGGGCTACCGCCCGCAGCACGATGCCGTCGAACGACATGGCCGGACCTCCTTTGGCAGCTGCCGTCTCTCCGGTATGGGGCGGCGGCGCAGGATATGATGTTATGCCGTTAGTATATCGTATTATGAAGCGGAAAGAAACCCAGGCGCTTGAGGGGATGGACATGATGACGGACAGCGGCCAAGTTTTGGTACTGTTTAAAAGGCAAACATGTTATAATAATGGTTAAAGTGAATATGCGATAGACAAAGGGGGATATATCTTGATCCAGAGCATGACGGGCTTCGGCCGTGATGAACATATCGGCGAAATCAAAGCGGTGACCGTGGAGATCAAATCGGTCAACCATCGCTACAATGAGATTCAGGTGAAAATGCCGCGGAAATACACCTATCTTGAAGAGCGGGTCCGGCGCTACGTGTCCGCTGCCCTGAGCCGGGGCAAGGTAGATGTTTTTATCAAAGTGGAAGAACGGGCCGATTCGGATAAGGCGATGAATATTGACAAGCAAATGGCAGTCAAGTATCATTATAAGATACGCGAATTGGCTGAGGAACTGAATATCCCCATGGATTTGGGGGTCACCGCCCTGATCCAGATGCCCGGCGTCCTGGCGCTCGATGAAGCCGACGAAGAAATGGAAGCCGTCTGGACCGAAATCCAACCGGCGGTGGACGGCGCTGTGAACCAGCTTCTGGCCATGCGAAAGATCGAAGGCGAGAAACTGTCATCCGATTTCAAAGAACGTCTGATTTATCTTGAGACCTTGAGGCAGCAGCTGCTGGAACGATCCCCTGCCGTGGTCGTGAACTACCGTGAACGCTTGCGCGCTCGGATCAAAGAATTGCTGGAGGCCGAGACAGTGGATGAAAACCGGATCGCCGTGGAAACGGCGCTCTTTGCCGACCGCGCCAGCATCAATGAGGAACTGGTCCGTCTGGACAGCCATATCCACCAATTCCGCAGCATGCTGAAGGAGAAGCAGGCAGTTGGACGCAAGCTGGACTTCTTATGCCAGGAAATGAACCGGGAGGTCAACACCACCGGCTCCAAGGCCAATGACCTGGAAATTACCCATATCGTTGTGGAGATGAAGAGCGAGCTGGAAAAACTGCGCGAGCAAGTTCAAAACGTTGAATAAATCCCTGAAGAGCTGGGGTGCTAATATGGAAATCAAACTGATCAACATTGGCTACGGCAACATTTTATCCGCCGGCAGGGTCCTGGCCATCGTCAGTCCCGAATCGGCCCCTATCAAAAGAATCATCCAGGAAGCCAGGGAAAAGGGCCGGCTGATCGACGCCACCTATGGCCGCCGGACACGGGCTGTGGTCATCATGGACACAGACCATGTGATCTTATCCGCCCTTCAGACAGAAACTGTTGCCAACCGCTTCTGGAACAAAGATACCGACAAGCAAGGAGACAGCATCGATGCCGAATGACCAAACCCAAGGACATCTGATCATCCTATCCGGGCCATCTGGCGTGGGGAAGGGCACCATCTGCAAAGAACTGCTGAAACGGGATCCCCGCCTCGCCTTATCCATTTCCGCCACGACCCGCCCGCAGGGGCCGGGCGAGACCCATGGGAAAGATTACTATTTCTGCACACCTGAAGAATTCCAAGCCCTCGAGGATCAGGACGGCTTCTTGGAATGGGCCGAGGTGCATGGCAACCGGTACGGCACGCTGAAGCTAAAAGTCAAAGAAATCCTGGATTCCGGAAAAGATTGCATCCTGGAAATCGACGTTCAGGGCGGGCTCCAGGTTTTGAGCAAGATGCCTCAGTGCTGCATCACAATTTTTGTGGCACCGCCATCAGAAGAGGAATTGCTGCGGCGGATCCGAAACCGCGACCGTGACAAGCCGGAATCCATTGCCCTGCGGATGAAGACCGCCCAGTGGGAAATGGCCCAGGAGGCTCAATACCAATACACAGTGATCAATGATGATCTGGAAACGGCCATCTGCAGGATCCTGCAGATTTTGGAGGAGGCTCGCCGGGACGCGGCGGATCCGGCCGCAGTGTGTAGCGATTTTCTATGAAGCTTGATGTAATGAGCAATATCGATAATTTAAGGAGGAATAAAGATGCGTCAGCCAACCATTGACACCCTGCTGGGCAAATTGGATTCAAAATACGGCTTGGTGATCGCCACGGCCAAACGTGCCCGGGAAATCACCGACGGCGCCAAACCGGCGGCGGAATGCAACAGTACTGACATGAAGAAACCCGTCAGCATCGCGCTGTGTGAGATCGGCGCCGGAAAACTCAACATTGAAACACCCGCCAGAGGCATCAAATAGATTTTCGAAAGCTGCATGATGCCTGTATCCACAAGGAGGAGCCCATGTTAAGCGGAAAAAAAATCGCACTCGGCCTTAGCGGAAGCATTGCGGCGTACAAGGGCGCTGAGCTGGCCAGGCTTCTGATCAAAGCGGGTGCTGAAGTCCAGTGCATCATGACGGCCGGTGCCTGCGAATTCATATCACCTCTGACGATGCGCACCCTGACGGAACGGCCGGTCATGCAAAGCATGTTTGAGGAGCCAAAGCAATGGAATGTGGAACACATTGCCGTCAGCCGCTGGGCGGATCTGTTTCTGATTGCCCCGGCCACGGCCAATGTGATTGGGAAAATCGCCCACGGCATCGCCGACGATCTGTTGACGGCTGCCGTGATGGCCGCGACGGTGCCGGTGGTGGTCGCTCCGGCAATGAATTCGGCCATGTTTGAAAATGCGGCGGTTCAGGAGAATATGGATCGGCTCAGGTCCCGCGGATACCACTTTGCCGCACCGGGCGTGGGCCAGCTGGCCTGCGGCGATACCGGCAAAGGCCGATTGGCCGATCTGGAGCATATCCTGAAAATCTCGGGATACGCGATGCGAAAAGACAGGCCGCTGAGAGGACAAAAAGTCCTGATCACGGCCGGCCCCACCCGGGAACCTCTGGACCCGGTCCGTTACCTTACGAACCACAGCAGCGGAAAAATGGGCTATGCTTTGGCCGAAGCAGCCTGGCAGCTGGGTGCCGATGTAACCCTGGTCAGCGGACCGGTAGAATTGAAGCCACTTCCATTTTACAGAACCATCCAGGTTACCACTGCCGAGGAAATGGCCGCAGCTGTCCTGGAAGAAGCCGCATCGGCTCAAGTGGTGGTCAAGGCGGCAGCGGTGGCAGATTACACCCCCGCCGAAACCAAGACTCATAAGATCAAAAAGCAGCAGGAGGATTTTCAAATCCTCTGCCGCCGCACGCCGGACATTCTTGGCATCCTGGGCAGCCGAAAGCGGACCGGTCAAGTACTGGTGGGCTTTGCCGCGGAAACCGAGGATTTACTGGCGCATGCTGCCGAAAAGCTTCAGAGAAAGCATGCGGACCTGATCGTTGCCAATGACGTGACCATGGAGGGCTCCGGTTTTGGCAGCGACACCAACATCGTAACCTTGCTGTTTGCCGACGGCAGCCGCCGCTCCTTGCCTCAGATGAGCAAGGAAGCCGTCGCGGAAGAGATCCTGCAAGCCGCGGTCCGGCTGCTTCGGTAAGAGTTTAGCATAAAATAGAGAATTAGGAGTGATGTCCCATGGTGAAAAAATTATTCACGTCGGAGTCAGTGACCGAAGGCCATCCCGATAAAATGGCCGACCAGATTTCGGATGCGGTTCTGGATGCGATCATTGAGCAGGATCCCTTTGCCCGGGTTGCCTGTGAAACAGCCCTGACTACCGGCATGGTCCTGGTGATGGGGGAAATATCCACCTCGTGTTATGCGGATATTCCCAAAATCGTCCGGGATACGGTGGTCGAGATCGGCTATGACCGGGCCAAATATGGCTTTGACGGCCAGACCTGTGCGGTCCTGACCTCCATCAACGAACAATCCACCGACATCGCCATGGGTGTGAACCGGGCTCTGGAGGTCAGAGACGGCTTAGTCACCAACATCATTGAAGAATTGGGCGCCGGAGACCAAGGGATGATGTTCGGCTTTGCAACCAATGAAACGCCGGAATACATGCCGTTGACCATCAGCCTGTCTCATCTGATTTGCCGCCGTTTGGCGGCTTCGCGCAAAGACAAGACCCTGCCTTTTCTGAATCCTGATGGCAAAGCCCAAGTGACCGTAGAGTATGAGAATGGCTGTCCGGTTCGCCTGGATACGGTGCTGGTTTCTGCTCAGCACAGCGAAAAAGTGGATATCGATCAGCTCCGGGATGAAATCATCCACAAAATCATCGACCCGGTGCTGCCTCAGAACCTTCTGGACGACAAGACCAAGTTTCTGGTCAACCCCACCGGACGATTTGTGATCGGCGGTCCCATGGGAGACTCAGGCTTGACCGGAAGAAAAATTATTGTAGACACCTATGGCGGCATGGCGCGTCATGGCGGCGGCTGCTTCTCCGGCAAGGACCCCACGAAGGTGGACCGCTCCGCTGCCTATGCAGCCCGTTATGCGGCCAAAAATATTGTCGCTGCCGGTTTGGCTGACAAATGCGAGCTGCAGCTGGCTTATGCCATCGGCGTTGCCCGGCCGGTCAGCATCATGGTGGAGACCTTCGGCACCGGGAAAGTCGAAGAACGGGAAGTCGAAAAAGCCGTTCGAGAAATATTTGATTTCACCCCGTCCGGCATCATCCGGACCTTGGATCTGCGCCGGCCGATTTACAAGCAGACCGCCTCTTACGGACACTTCGGCCGCAACGATCTGAACCTTCCCTGGGAGCGGCTTGACAAGGTGGATGACTTGAAGACCTTCTTTAAGATCTGAACTTAGATCCAAACAGAGGAGTCAGTTCATGTATGCTATCATGCTGGTGCTGGGCACATATGCAGCCAAAGATTTAATATTGACTTACAAGATCCGGGAAGGCACCAGCTGTCTTCCCGGTATGTTGTTTTCAGTTCCTTTGAAACAGCACCAGGAACGCGCACTGGTGCTGCGCCTGCAGAAAAGCTGCCCTGCAGGGATCCGGCCCAGACCGCTTGGGGCTCCGGTGCATCCCGGCCCTGTCGTGTCTCGCCAGGGGCTGGCTTTGCTGCGTTGGCTGGGCAGACACTATGTCTGTCCTTTGAATCGTGCGGCAGGCTTGTTCATGCCGCCGCCGGTACGGGCAGTCAAAAGGAAAGGCTGGCGCATGGCGGCTGATCTGCCGGAACGGGTGCCGTCGCGGCATGCGGACCTTTTCGAAAAGCCGGAGGAAGCGGCTTTATGGACGGCCTTTTTGCAGGCTGGCGAAGAGGGATTGGATGAAAGCATCTTAAAAAAGCAATTCGGCCCCGGCGGCTTGCAGCGGATCGCAGAGTGGGTCCGGTCTGGAAGCCTGGAGGAATTCCATGAATGGAAATCAAAAAACCGGACCCAAAAAGACTTGGTGATTGCTTTGACGGACCGGGTACAGGATCCCGAACTTATGGCAAAGCTGCAGAAACGCGCCCCGCGGCAGTCGGCCCTGCTGGAAGCGGCCATAGGGCTGCGAATGCCGGAGGGTGTATCGTGGGCGCAGCTTCAGGCGCAGGGCTTCCGGGACAAGGATCAGCTCCGGGGGCTTGCGGATAAGGGTCTGATCACCCTTGAATATCATGCGGTGAGGAGAAATCCTCTGAAAAATATGATTGACGGCAGCCTCAGCAAGGATCTCGAACCAATGCAGCAGGCTGCCCTGGATCGGATGCTTCCCCAAATTCGCCGCCGGTGCTTCGGGGAGCATCTCTTGTTCGGCGTGACCGGCAGCGGTAAAACGGAGGTCTATTTTCAGGCCGCCGCGGAAGTGCTTCGTCAAGGACGTCAGGTGCTCTATATGGTGCCGGAAATCAGCCTGATCCCTCAGCTGGCTGCAAAGGCAGCGGATTGGTTCGGCGATGATGTGGCGGTTCTGCACAGCAGCCTGAGCGAGGGAGAGCGTTATGACGAGTGGCAGCGGATCTCCCAAGGGCGGGCCAACCTTGTGCTGGGGCCCCGTTCCGCTCTCTTTGCACCCTTTCGTGATCTGGGCATGATCGTGATCGATGAGGAGCATGAAAACACCTACAAGCAAAACGAACCAGACCCCCGATATGATGCCAGGGATGGAGCCAGGGTCCTGGCCCGGGCGTACCGAGCGGTTCTGGTGCGCGGATCGGCGACGCCGGATTTGGGGACTTTCTATCGAGGCCGTTCTGGCAAGCTGACCCTGTCCGCCCTGCCCAGCCGGGTCCAAGGCAGAGAAATGCCGCCGATCCGCTGGATCGATATGAATCGTGAAATGAGGGAAGGCCGGCCTTATCCGGTCAGCCAGCCGCTGCTGGAAGCGCTGCAGGAGACCCTGGCCAAGGGGGAGCAAGCGATTCTGCTGATGAATCGCCGAGGCTTCCACACATATATTCTGTGCAGGGACTGCGGACAGAGTCTCCAATGCCCCCGATGCAGCATCGCCATGACTTTTCATCGAAACAGCGGTCGTCTCAAATGCCATTATTGCGACCATACGTCGCCTTTGCCCGGCCGATGTCCCCATTGCGGCAGTCCATCGCTGCAGTATATGGGAACCGGCACGGAGCGGGTGGTGGATTTTATTCATCAGCGCCTGCCGGAAGCCAAGGTCCTGCGGATGGATATGGACAGCACCCGCTCTGCGGGAAGCCATACGGAAATCCTTCGCGAATTCCAGAGCGGCAGAGCCAATATCCTGGTGGGGACCCAGATGGTCGCCAAAGGCTTCGATTTTGCAAAAGTAACTTTGGCCGGGATCCTGCATATCGATGGCGTGCTGAATCTGCCGGATTATCAGAGCAGCGAACGCGCCTTTCAGCTGATGGTCCAAACGGCCGGACGAAGCGGCCGGGGGGAGTGGCCGGGACAGGTTGTCGTTCAGACCTTTTTTCCCAAGAATCCGCTGTTCCAGGCAGTGGAAGCCTACGACTATGAAGGGTTTTACGAACATGAGGCTGCTTTGCGGCAGGCCTTGGGGTATCCTCCCTTTACCCGGCTGGCAAGGATCTTAGTCAGTGGATATGATGAAGCTGAGGTCGTGCGCCGCATTGAAATTCTTGAGCGGCACTGCCGCCAGGCTTTGAAGGAGGAAGCCGATCGTGTGACCTGGCTGGGCCCCTGCAAAGCGCCTCTGGAACGCATCAAAAATCGTTGGCGCTACCATCTGATCCTGGTCTGCCCTTCCCTGGCGCCGCTGCGTCGAAGCCTGGCGGCAGCGCGGATGCTGGCCACCACCCTCGGTGAGGAACCCCGTGTGATCCTGGATATGGAACCCAGATCGATCCTGTGAGGAACGCATGCAAGGGCCAATCCTTGATTTCTTGCCGTAGAAAGGTTAAAATATAATATCAGGCTTTGCACACAACATGCGATTTGCGATGCGGATGCCTGCAGATCAAACTAAGCGAGGAATGAATATGGCAGTCTATCAAATCGTAAAAGAAGGCGATCCGGTATTGAGAGAAAATGCAATTGAAATCAAAGAGATCACTCCCAGCGTGATCCGTCTGTTAGATAATCTGAAGGACACACTGGACAGCACCAGCAATGGGGTCGGTCTGGCCGCACCGCAGATCGGGATATCCAAAAGGGCGGCCATCGTCCATACTGAAGACGAGGGCTTGTTTGAAATGCTCAATCCCGTGATTTTCTCCGCGGATGGTGAGGAAGAAGACTGGGAAGGCTGCTTGAGCGTCCCTGGCACGGAGGGCAGGGTGGTTCGGGCTTCGAAGATCAAGGTCCGTTATATGGATCGGACCGGCCGGCAAGTGGAATTATTCGCCCAAGGCTTTCTGGCAAGAGTGATCCAACACGAGACCGATCATCTAAATGGAATCTTGTATATAGACAGAGCGCAGGTGGTCAATCGAAACCCTCAGTAAGGAGCAGCTATGAGAATCGTTTTTATGGGAACACCCGAGCTTGCGGCAGAGTGCCTGGAGGGACTTGCCCAGGCCGGTTATGAAATCCCTTTCGTGGTGACACAGCCTGACCGGCCCAAAGGCCGCGGGCAGAAGCTGGCTTATTCCCCGGTCAAGGAAAAGGCTCTGGCACTGGGCCTGGAAGTCTTCCAGCCGCGCCGAGTCCGGGAGGAATCTGCAATCGAAACCTTAAAAAAAGCCGCGCCGGATGTGATTGTCGTCGCCGCTTTTGGCCAGATCCTTCCAAAAACAATTCTGGACCTCCCGCCTCTTGGCTGTATCAATGTGCATGCCTCTCTGCTGCCAGCCTACCGGGGGGCAGCGCCGATCCAATGGGTTCTTTTGAACGGAGAACGGGAGACTGGCATCACCATCATGAAAATGGATGAAGGCCTGGACACCGGCCCAATGCTGCTTAAGAAAAGGCTGGAAATTTCCGAGACCATGACCGGCGGCGAGCTTTACAAGGCCCTGAGCGAACTGGGCAGGTCCGCCTTGCTGGAGGCGCTGCCCTTATGGGCGGAAGGCCGGCTGACCCCTGTGCCTCAGCCGGATGAAGGCGTCTCATATGCAGTTCGTCTTGATCGAAGCCATGAGCGGATCCAATGGGATTGGCCAGCGGCCCGGATCATGAACCAAATCCGGGCGCTCCAGCCCGAGCCCTGCGCTTTTACCTCCTGGCAGGGCAAGGAAGTTAAGATTCGATCGGCAGAAATTCTCCCTGCCGCAACCGAAGCGGAGCTGGCGGCCCGATTCGAAGAAGCTCTGCCGAATCAGGAACGTTTGCCGGGTCGCGTGATCGGGATTCTGCGCAAACAAGGACCGGTGATCCAGACCGGAGAAGGCGCGCTGCTGCTGACCAGTTTGAAACCGGTCGGCAAGCAGCCGGTGGACGGCGCCAGCTTCGTCAACGGCTATCGTGTGGAGGCCGGAGCGCTGTTTCAGGATTCCGGCTTATAAAAAAAAGACTGTGCATTTTCGACATTCAGTTTTAGTGAGGTGAAACCTATGTTTTTTTGGGATCCAACCTATATAATCATCCTCCCCGGACTGTTGATTGCCATGTTCGCCCAGGCGAAGGTCCAGTCCGCTTACCAAAAATATTCCAGAGTCTCTTCCGTCAGCGGCGCTTCCGGTATGCAGGTAGCCCGACAGCTGCTGCAGGATCAGGGCATTTATGACGTAAAAGTCGAGATTGGCCAGGGCCAGCTGACGGACCACTATGATCCGAAAGAAAAAGTGATTCGTTTATCACCCGGCGTTTACCAGGGCACCTCTCTGGCCGCACTGGCCATTGCCGCTCACGAGACGGGGCATGCGATCCAGCACAATGAAGGCTATGTGCCTCTGGGCTTGCGCAGCGCCATTGCCCCCAGCGTGCAGTTCGCATCGGTGTTGGCCATTCCGCTCTTTATGATCGGGCTGTTTTTCAGTTATACCCTGACCAAGGTTGGGATCTATCTGTTTGCAGCGGTGGTGCTGTTTCAGATCATCACCCTGCCGGTGGAGTTCAATGCTTCCAGCCGGGCGATGGCCGCCCTGGATCGGCATGGCTTCATCACGTCGGAAGAGTATCCGGGCACGAAAAGCGTGCTCTCGGCGGCAGCCCTTACCTATGTTGCGGCGGTGCTGGTCAGCGTCCTGCAGCTGCTTCGGCTTCTGGCCATTGCGGGTTATGGCAGGAGAGACGATTGATGAAGGCCAGAGACGGGGCCTATGAAGTTTTAGAAAAAATCCAGACCGGTGCCTACGCCAACCTGGCGCTGGATCAATTTCTTCAGGGTCCGGGGGCTGATTTGTCGCGTCTGGACCGCAACTTTTTAATGGAATTGGTCCAAGGGACGGTGAAATACCGCCTCTATCTGGACTGGATCATCGATCAGCTGGTCCAGAAGCCCGGCCAACTGAAACCGGGCCCCAGAAACATGCTAAGGATGGGGTTTTATCAGCTGTGCTTTATGGATAAAATACCGGCCCGTGCGGCAACCTTCGAGACGGTCAGTCTGGCCAAGCGGCGTTTCCATAGCGGCGTGGCTTCTTTGATCAATGGGGTCCTTCGCAGCTGGCTCCGGGATCCTGAAAAGGTCCGCTGGCCGGATGAGATGACGGAGCCGGCGCAATACCTTTCGGTGACCCGATCCCATCCCCTATGGATGGTGGAGGACTGGCTGCAGCGCTACGGGTATGAACAGACCCGGTTTTTATGTGAATACAACAACCAACCGCCGGAGCTTTGGCTCCGGACCAATACCCTTCGGACAGATCGGCCGTCATTGATCGAAGCCCTGACGGCCCAGGGCTGCCAGGTCAGGCCGGGGCAGTACGCACCTGAATCCTTGGAGCTGCTTGCCGGTCCTGCGATACGGGAACTGGCCGCTTTCCAAAATGGCTGGTTTACCATCCAGGATGAGAGCTCGATGCTGGCTGCCCATGGGCTGGCGCCGCAACCCGGGGAGCAGGTTCTGGACACCTGCGCGGCCCCGGGCGGCAAGACCACCCACATGGCCCAATTGATGCAAGACCAGGGCCGGATCCTGGCTTGGGACCTGCATCCTCATCGGGTGGAACTGATCCGTGAAAACAGCCGCCGTCTGGGGATCCACATGATCGATGCCAGGGCGCAGGATGTGATGCAGGCGAGGGTTTCTGACGAAGGGACCTTTCAGAAGATCCTTGTGGATGCGCCCTGCTCGGGGCTTGGGGTTCTGCGCCGCCGATCCGACGCTCGCTGGAGAAAAACGCCTGAAGAGATCCGCCAGCTGGCGTCGATCCAAAAAGACATGCTGAAGCACGCCTTGGAATTTCTGGCTCCTGGCGGCAGGCTTCTTTACAGTACCTGCACGATCCAGCCGGAGGAGAACCAGCTGGTGGTGGAATCGGTGTTGAAAGAGAACATCGGGTTCGTTCCGGCCCCCCTGCCTTTCGAAGGCTTGGGATTTGGCAGCGGCAGTATGCTCCAGTGCCTGCCTTTTTTACATGGACTGGAGGGCTTTTTCATGGCCGCCATCGAAAGAAAGGAAAGTTAATGTCAGCAGATAAGGATCATTCTTATACTTCAAGTCGTGATGATTCGGATTTTCAGGATGTGCGCGGGCTGTTTCCTGAGGAGATTGGCGTCTGGCTTGAGGGTCAGGGTGAAAAAAGCTTCCGAGGCAAGCAGATTTTCCAATGGCTTCACGCCCGCTGTGCGGTCACCTTCGAAGAAATGACCGACATCAGCCAGGCTTTGCAGAAAAAAATGACGGACGCATGGCCGATCCGCCCTCTTTTGATCCGACGGGAGCAGGTCAGCCGTGATGGTACAAGAAAATATTTATTTGAGCTGTCCGACGGACAACGTATCGAAACGGTCCTCATGGCCCATCCGGAGGAGACCGGCCACATTCGCCATACCCTTTGTCTATCCACCCAGGTGGGTTGTGCCATGGGGTGCGTTTTTTGCGCGACCGGAGAAGGCGGCTTCACGCGGAACCTGACGGCCGGCGAGATCGTCGGACAGGTTCTGGATGTGACCGCCAGCCGGCGCCGCGACCAACCTGGTTTTGAAGTACATAATCTGGTCTATATGGGCATGGGAGAGCCGCTGCTGAACTACGACTCGGTCGTCCGGAGCATCCGGCTTCTGAACCATCCCAAGGGTCAAAAGATTGGAATCCGCCGGATCGCCGTCTCCACCTGCGGCATACCTGAGATGATCCGCCGTTTGGCCCGAGAAGGCCTCGATATCACCCTGGCCCTGTCCTTGCACAGTCCCGATCCTGAGCTCCGTTCACGGCTGATGCCGGTCAACCGGCGTTTTCCCCTGTCTGAAGTCATGGAGGCTTGCCGGGATTACGTCAAGTCCACCGGCCGCAGGATGACTTTCGAATATACGATGATCCAGGGGGTCAACATGAGCGTGAGCCATGCCGATGCATTGTGCCGTCTTTTGAATCATATCCAATGCAATGTGAACCTGATTCCGATCAACACCGGAAGTCATGGGTTCCAGAAGCCGGGCAGAGCTGCCCAGGAAGCATTCCGCAAAAGACTGACGGAAGGCGGCCTGGAAGCTGTGATCCGGGAGGAAAAAGGATCCGATATTGCCGGTGCCTGCGGACAGCTGGCAGGTCAATCGAAACGGGGAGAGTGAGACAATGGCATTTCTGGCAGCAGGTCTGACGGACGTAGGGTTGGTACGCAAGGAAAACCAAGATAGTATTCTTATGATGCCTCAACGGGGGGTTTTTGCCGTCGCCGACGGAATGGGCGGACACGCCGGCGGCAAGCTGGCCAGCGCCATTGCGGTCGAGGTGCTGACCCGAAGGATCGCTTCAGAACCGAACCTGGACCGCCGCACCATTGATTCGGCCTTGGAAGAAGCCAATCACAAAATCCTGGAGCGCGCACGGCAGGACCAAATGCAGGGAATGGGGACCACGCTGACCCTTGCATATCATTCGGAAGGCAGCTGGCAGGTGGTCCATATCGGCGATAGCCGGGCTTACGCCATCACAACGGAAGGCGCCCATGCCTTAACCCAGGACCATTCTCTGGTGGGAGAATTGCTTGCTCAGGGAAGCATTACCCGTGACGAAGCTCAGAACCACCCTCACCGCAACATCCTGACCCGGGCCCTCGGCAGTGAGGACAATGCGCTGCCCGAATGGAACCAGGTCAAAGCCGAAAACCTTTCATACCTGCTGTTGTGCACCGATGGATTGTATAATATGCTGACCGATGAAGAAATCAAAACCATCGCTATGCCGGAGGATCAGACGCTTCATGAAAAAGCAGCTGCGATGATCGAGCTCGCCAAGCACAGGGGAGGGTTTGACAACATTACGGCGATCCTGATCCAACAGGAGGACTGATGAATGCTGCAAAGAGGAAAGCTGCTGAATCAGCGTTATGAAATCCTGGAACTGGTGGGCGGCGGCGGGATGTCTCTGATTTATCGCGCCAGAGATACCGAACGGCATCGCATCGTCGCCATCAAAGTCTTACGGGAACAGTATTCGGAAGATCCTGTATTTATTGCACGCTTCAACCGGGAAGGGCACTCGGTTTCCGGGCTGGATCATCCAAACATCGTTAAAATCTACGGTGTCGGCAAAGATGAAGGGGTCCATTACCTGATCATGGAAATGATCGAGGGCCGGGACCTGAAGCAGGTGCTGCAGGAAAAGGGGCTCTTCACACCCCGTGAGCTATACCCTATCGCAGCCCAGATCTGTGATGCCATCGCCTATGCGCATCGTAAAAAAATCATCCATCGGGATATCAAACCCCACAACATCATCGTTCGGCCCGACGGCCAGATCAAGGTGACTGATTTCGGTATTGCCCGGGCGGCCTCCGAAGCGACCATGACCCATACCGGCAGCATTATGGGTTCGGTGCACTACTTATCTCCCGAGCAGGCCAAAGGTGAGATCGCCGATGAGCGCTCCGACATCTATTCATTAGGTGTCCTGCTTTATGAAATGGCCACCGGCAAACTGCCCCATGAAGGGGAATCCCCCATCAGCGTCGCCGTCCAGAAAATCCAGAAGGACCCCTTGCCGCCCCGTGCCGCCAATCCTGACCTGAACGAGGCGATGGAGGTGGTGATTCTGCGGGCCATGAACCGTGATCCGAGGAAACGATACCCGTCGCCGTTGGAATTAAAAGACGATTTAAGGGAAGCTTGTTTTAATAATCGCGTCATCTATGAACCGGCCCCTGATGTAATGCAGGACACGCTTCAGGGGGATGACCTGGCCCGGCTGAGTGAATATGCCGGCAGCGCCGCGGCCTCCCAGGAAGGAGACCGGTACCGGATGACAGGCGGGGCAGGCGGAAAATCTCCAAAACGGCCCTGGTGGCATCTCTTGTTGTTCTTTTTAGGTCTGACCGCCGCCGGTCTGATCATCGGACTGGGCGTCTCCTCGATCCTGTATGAGCCTGAAGACGTGATCGTTCCGGACGTGACCCGAATGCCTTACCAGGAAGCGCTGGATACGCTGGCCGCCGCCAAGCTGCAGGGGATCCTTTCGGAGGAAAGGGCCCTTCATACCTCAGTTGACAAGGATGCCATCGCTTTTCAGGAACCGGCAGGCAATGTTCCGGTCAAGGCAGGCAGCACGATCCTGCTGACCATCAGCGCCGGTCCGGAACAGGTGATCGTCCCGGCATTGCGCGGGCTTTCAGCGCAGGCCGCAGAAGTGGAGCTGGCGAATAAAAAATTAAAGCTGGGCAATACCATAGAGGTCAATGACAATGAAGTTCCCAAAGGCGGTGTGGTCCGGCAGGACCCGGAAGCCGGCGCCAGTGTGGATTTGGAAAGCGTTGTCCATATCATCATCAGCAAAGGCCCCGTTATCCAATATGTTAAAGTGCAGTCCTTTGTGGGAATGCCCCTTGACGAGGCACAGGCGGCTGCGGCTGCTCTGGGCATTACCATCGGGTCCGTCGAAAAGGAAATGAGCTGGACCTATGCGGAGGGGATGGTGGTTCGCCAGGATCCCGCCGCCGATGCTGAGGTCGAGGCCGGCACACCAGTGAATCTGGTGGTCAGTACCGGGCCGGGGCCGTCTTGATCAAGAAACCCACAACGCCGTGCAGGTTTCTCGGCCAATCCGGCAAAATATAGCAGGGCTTCAAGGAGGTAATGGGTTGAACTCAGAAGGCATTGGCAGAATCCTGAAAGGATACAGCAGTTTTTATTATGTCAGCGACGGCAGTGATCTTTGGGAATGCCGTTTGCGGGGCAGGTTCCGCAAGGAAAAGCAGACGGTGCTTGCCGGTGACAAGGTGCGTTTCACGGTGTTGGATGCCGAAAACCGAAAAGGGGTCGTGGAAGAGATCCTGCCCAGAAGCAACGCCTTAATCAGGCCAGCAGTTGCCAATGTGGATCAGGCCTTGATCGTCCTGGCACCTGCCGACCCGGCTCCGGACCTGTGGCTGCTTGACCGGCTGCTGATCATGATCCGTTGTGAAAAGATCGAACCCATTCTTTGCTGGAATAAAGAGGATCTTGCCGCGCCGGCGGATGTGGAGCTGCTGAAAAGAATCTACGATTCGGCAGGCATCCTTCAGGTGCAGACCTGTGCCTTGACAGGACAGGGTGTGCCGGAGCTCATCCACTTGTTGAAAGACCGGACCACGGTTTTAGCCGGTCCCTCCGGGGTCGGCAAATCCAGCCTCTTGAATCAGATCGAACCCGGGCTGACCCTGAAAACCGGGGAAACCAGCCAAAAACTGGGCCGCGGCCGGCATACGACCCGCCATGTGGAATGGCTTCCCCTTGCTTTTGGCGGCTGGGTCGCCGATACGCCGGGATTCAGCCAGATCTATCTTCCGGAGAAGGTGAACCGGGAGAATTTGAAAGCCTTCTATCCGGATTTTGAACGTGCGCTGTTTGATTGTCAATTTTCATCTTGTAGCCATGTCAAAGAGGTCCAATGCGGTGTCAAAGCGGCGGTTGAGGCCGGTTTGATCGACGGAGGACGCTATCAGCGTTATGTTTCCTTCATGGAGGAACTGACCCAGCGGGACAAGCGTTATTAAAAGGGAGTCATCGAATGGAAAAAACCTGTGTGCTGGTCCTGGGAGGAAAGATCTGTGACCGGCAGGCGTTCATCAAAGCGGTCCTGTCCGCAGATTTTATTTTAGCAGCGGACAGTGGGGCACATCATCTGGCAGACGCCGGACGGTTTCCTGATGTCATCATGGGGGATCTGGACTCGATTGATCCCGATCAGATGCGACGCATGGAGGCAGCCGGATGCCGGATACGCCGTTATCCTGTTGAAAAAGACGATACGGACAGTTGTCTGGCTGTGAAGGAGGCGGCTGCCATGGGGTTCGACGCCATTGAAATCTGGGGCGCCCTAGGCAGCCGGATCGATCACACCTTTGCCAACTTGATGCTGCTTCTGCTGCCAGAAGTCCAGCAATGGCAGCGCATCACACTTCGGGATGGAGGTCTGGCCGTTTTCCTTCCCCAACACGGCCAGATCCTGGCCGGCCGGCCGGGGGACTATGTTTCCTTATTTGCCCTGGGGAATCCGGTGCTCGGTTTTCGCAACCGAGGGTTGAAATACCAACCACCAGGCAACCGATATGACATGAATTACCCTTTGGGGATCAGCAACGAATTGATTGGAACAGAAGCATGGCTCGACTGGGACGAGGGGGTCCTGCTTTGTATGCAGCTGGACAGAGAAACCTATGGAGGAACAGAAAATGACGGAAACAACGGATGCGATTGCAGGGCAACCGCAACATAATCTGGCCAGGGCTGTGGTTTGGGATGATCAGGTCCAGGTCGTGGTGATCATCAGTACGGAGATGGTCAACGAGAGCATTCGGCGGCATCATCTGACGCCTTTGGCGGCGGCGGCTTTGGGCCGCGGCTTGATGTCGGCAGTCTTTCTCGGATTGAACTTAAAAAGCAACGATACGATCACCCTCAGGATCCTGGGCAATGGCCCCCTGGGCGGCATGATTACCCAAGCCGGTGCTGACCAGCGCGTGAGGGGTTATGTCGGCAATGCCCAATTGGAGCTGCCGCTGTCCCCTCAAGGCAAGCTGGATGTGGGCGCGGCCGTCGGCAAAGCAGGCGAGCTCTTTGTGACCAAAGACATGGGGCTGAAAGAGCCCTATAACAGCAGCTGTCATCTGATCAGCGGTGAGATCGCCGAGGATCTGGCCTACTTTTTTCATCAATCGGAGCAATGTCCGGTGGTGGTTTCCCTTGGTGTCCTGATCGATGTGGACGGCAGCTGCCGTTCGGCGGCAGGCTATATGATCAAGGCTTTGCCGGGCATTGAGGATTCAAAACTCCAGGCGCTGGAAGAATGGCTGCAGGTCTTACCCCCCGTATCCGCCTTGGCGGAGCAGCTGGGAAATCCTGCGGAAATGCTGCAAGCCCTTTTCCCCAAAGACCAGCTGGTTGGCTTGACGGAAGAAACCTGGGCTTTCGGCTGTGACTGCAATCGCCAGAGACTGGAACGCCTGCTGATCAACATGGGTGCGAAGCAGCTCAAAGAAATGATCGAAGAGGATGGGAAAGCCACCTTGCGCTGCCACTTTTGCGGAGACACCTATGATTTTTCAAAGGCAGAGCTGGAGGCCTTGCTCAAAGAGATCGAAGGATAAGGGCAAGTGCTCCGGATGACAAAAGGCGTCTTATTTTTTCTAAGATCTGAACCAAAAAGGGCTGCTGTGTCGAATCCACACAGCAGCCCTTATTCTTGGCATCAATCAAATTAGAAAGGGAACAGCCTAAACCGCGCGCTGAACTTTACCTGAGCGGAGGCAGCGGGTGCAAACCCGAAGCTTAACGGTCTGTCCGTTGATATTGGCACGTACAGGCTGAAGATTAGGTTTCCAGACCTTCTTCGTACGGATATGGGAATGGCTGACTTGCATGCCTACCGATTTTCCTTTACCGCAAACGTCACATTGAAAAGACATAAAATCCACCTCCTTTTGGCTGATCACCTAGATATTCTAACAGAAACATACACTGATTGCAAGGTATATTGACAGGATATTGCTGAAAATGACGGCAAAAATGACTGCTTCTGAGCAAATAGCACCAGAGGCCAAGGAACAGGTCCTAATTTTGCAGCTGGATCAACGGATGCTTTTCAAAAAAAGTCAGATTCATCATAGACAATATTAACCCAGAAGTATAATTTACACTATGAGGTGTATTTTTTCCTTAGCCATTGTATAATGTTCGTTGTAATTCAATAAAATAATGATGAAACATCAACCGGCGACGGACGCCTGAGGCCTTTTATGCAAGGAGGGTGTGATGAAAAATCCTATCAAATACAATGAGAAAAAAGAAACATCTCCTTATCAGTATTTCAACTTTGTTTTTAGCTTCGGCATCACGGTTGCCATCACGCTGTATCTGACCTACCACGGCGGAACCTGGCTTGACCGCCGCTTCGGAACCTCCCCGTGGTTTATGCTGGGGCTGGTTTTGCTTGGATTGGTTGCCTCCATGCGGGTCCTGATCCGCGATCTGAACAAGGAATTCCGAAGCAAAAAGGACGAGCCGGATGATCCATCAAAACGGGATCGCCCGAATCAATGATCAGGGAGGATGATGAAATATGTCTGAGACATGGACCCTGGCCCTGCTCGGCTTGCTCCTGGGTCTGGCCGCGGGATTTCTTTTAGATGAAGGCGCGAAGCGATATCTGGGATCAAGGACGGAAAAAGACAGCAAAGATTCTGTCTTGTTGGTGTACGGCCTCAAACTCCTGGCCATCGTCGTTTTATTCTTGCTGGTCTACCGATGGATTCCCCTGCTTCTGGGGACCGGAGCGGGAATTTTGATCGAGAAGCAGTGGTTTATCATCCGTATGGTTCGTTCCCTCAAAAAATCAAAGAGAAAGGAGGGAGAATGATTGGATGGAATGATCCCGGTCATAGCCTCCTCGGAGGGGGGCGCCTTGTTTGACCTGTTTGGACTGGAA
>ENA-OSEO01001018-OSEO01001018.1-sediment-metagenome-genome-assembly--contig:-NODE-1018-length-58649-cov-5.397152_pt1 | contig 58649 bp, 48 predicted proteins | sample MGYA00237883_ERZ534232 | MGnify/ENA metagenome assembly ERZ534232
GCCAGCATGATCTTATGTGTCGGGTTGGCTGTAACGCTGGATGCCCCGGAGCGGCTGGTGTTTTCGCTGCTGGCGTTAGTTGTCTGGGTGCCGCTGCAAGCGGTGATCAACGCTAGATTGACAAAAATCTCGGCGCATACCGCCGTTGTCACCGGCATCCTCACTGCGCTGTTCCTGATGGGCGATCTGGACTCGCCATTATTGGTTGGCGGGGCAGTGGGTATTGTGTTCGCTACCGCCTGGGCGCGCGTTGTGACCGGCCATCACTCCCTCGTACAAGTGAGCCTGGGCATCGTGGTTAGCACCGTATCGGTCGGGATTGCATTTGCGCTTGTGGCGTTGTTTTAGGCGTATTGACGCTGCCTGTTCCCTCAATTGACCGCCCCGACTTCCGAAATTGACCAACGCAACTTCCGATTTTCCCCATACGAACTTCCGAAATTGACCATCCCAACTTCCGATTTTCCCCATGCAAACTTCCGAAATTGACCATCCCAACTTCCGAAATTGACCGTGATTTTCTGCGTCGTCCTTGTTACGCTGGATTCATCGACCGGATCGAGCGAAAGGACGACCGATGACACCCCCTCCACCAGCCCCATGTGCCCCGACGAGTTGTGGAGCCAAACCATATGACTGACCAGCAAGTCCCTGAAATCACTCTTTCTACCCAGGACAAGTATGTCCTGGCCCGGGCGCTGGTGGACCAGGCGTGGCACGATCTGCCGTGCAGCCCGCTGGTGCGTCTTTTGCTCTCGAATGTTGATACCGCAGTCCCAGACGAGATACGGACGCTGCGGCGGCTGTTGGGTTCGGCGGGCTTAAAACAGATCATGCAGGTGAACCCCGACGGGCCAGCGCCGGTCATCCAGCTTCGCTCCGGCGACGTCAACACCATACCCGATTTACCTCCCTCCGCCCATCTCACCTCCGAACAAATCGCTCAGGCTGCCGGGGTCGGGCAGTGGCTCGACGAGTACGTCGCCTGGGCCAGCCATGCGGCCAACGAAACCCCGCTGCGTTTCCATGAGGGAGCCGGACTGTGGCTGGCGGCGCTGGCGATTGGCCGCCGCCTGCATATCCACACGCCCTGGCGGCAGAAAATCCACCCCAATCTGTACATCATGTTGGTGGCCGTATCAACGTACTACCGCAAGTCTGCCGGGCTGAATCTCGCCCATGACCTGGCGCGCGTCGCCATGCCGCACATGATTCTGCCCCAGCCGGGGTCACCGGAAGCGTTCATGAGCATGTTGGGGGGTGTTTTGCCGCCCAACTTCGAGGACATCCCGGCGCGTGACCGCGAGCGGCTGACGAAGGGCAACCGCTTTGCGGCGCAGCGTGGCATCATCCGCGATGAACTCTCTGCGCTGTTCAAGTCGATGGGCCGGGATTACATGCAGGGGTTGAAAGAGCTGATCATGCAGCTCTACGACTGCCCGGATTACCTGGATTCGCACACCAACAATCGCGGATTGGTCGTGATCCGGGATGCGGCGCTCTCCATTCTGGGGGCGGCGACTCCGGCGGAATTATCCGTCTCGTTGAGCGTCAACGACTGGTACAACGGCGCGCTGGCGCGTTTTGTGCTGCTCACGCCGGAGCCGGACTATACCGAGCGTGTCGCCGCGACTGAAACAACCATGCCGGAAGGGCTGGCACGCGGACTGCGCCAATTGCACGACGCGCTGCCTGCACCGCCCAAACCGGAAGCCATCGGCGAAGTGCCCAGCATCGAGTCCTGGTCGTTGGTCGCAACGGACCTTTGGGAGCCGATGCACGCCTACGAACGCGTCTTGCGCGAGATGACCGCGCCGAATTCGCCGCTGGATGATCGTCTGCGCACGGTCTACGGGCGGCTGCACGTCCAGGCATTGAAGGTTTCCATCATCCTGGCCGCGCTGGACTGGGTAACGCTTGGTGAGCGGCGGCAGAGCAAGCCGGTGGTGCGCGCGGCGCACTGGTACCGCGCCCAGCAGATCGTCGAGACATGGCGGGCATCGGCTCATCGCTTGCTGCACGACCTGGGTGAGAGCGAAGAAGCCCGGCTGGAGATGCGGATTTTGCGCTTGCTGGCTGGACAGCCCAATGGGTTGTCGGTGCGCAGCATTTACCGCACGCTGCGCTCGCCGCGTAAGCCGGTGATTGAAGCGCTTAAGGCACTGGAACTGGATGGCCGGGTTGAGCAGGATTTCGTGCGTAACGGACAGCAGGGGCGTAAAGCCGAGACCTATCGTTTGATTGGATAGTGTCTGTCGACAAACTGTCGCGTGACAGAATCGCGAAAGTGTCAATCTGTCACAAGGCGTGACACAATGCCCTGTTTGAGGGGAAATGAATGTGTCACGCGGTGGTGACACAATCGAGCATTGTGTCACTGTCGCACCATCATTTTTGCGTGACACTTTGATCAGCAAGGTGAAACGATGAACCAGATCGACACCAAAGCATTAAAAGAAAACTGTGATCTCCGCCGTATTGTGGAGCAGGACCTGGGACCCGCGCCGATGCACAGTGGTCGCGCCAGCCTGTGGAAGTGCCCGTTTCATGGCGAGCGTAAGGGGTACAGCCTGGCCGTGTGGGCGAATGGGTACCAGTGCTTCGGCAAGTGCCAGATTCGCGGCGACGTTTTCGACTGGCTGCGGCGCTATCGTAAGCTGGATTTCCGCGAAGCAGTCGAAGTGTTGGGGCAGGTTGATATCTCGGCCTCACCCGTGTCTGCTGTTCGTTCTATTCCGGTGACTGCACCGCCACCTGTTGAATGGCAAACCGCAGCGCGCCAGGTCGTGGAACAGGCTGAAACGTGGTTATGGGACGCGCCCGGAGAAGCCGCCTTGACCTACCTGTTGGAAGAACGCGGCCTGACTGCCAGGACCATCCGCATGGCACGTTTGGGCGTGGTCATCGGCGGTTACCGTGAGTGGTTGTCGATGGCCGGGTTGCGCGTCCCCTGTGGCATTACGATCCCGTGGTTCACCGGTGAGACGCTGTGGGCGGTGAAGGTGCGCCGTTTGGCTGGCCGCATCAAATACAGCCAGATTGCCGGTGGCAGCAGCAGCGGCCTGTATCGTGGAGACACGCTCGAAGGGGCAAAGGCTGTGCTGTTCTGTGAAGGAGAGTTTGACACCCTGGTCGCGCATCAGGAAGCGGAGCCGTTGGTATCGGCGGTGTCGTTGGGCAGCGCGGGTACGAGTCTCAGCGACCGCTGGCTAATCGACCTGGTGACGGTGCCGCTGATCCTGGTGGCCTATGATGTTGATCCGGCTGGCCTCAAGGGTGCCGCGCGGCTGCAAGCCCTCTCCGACCGGGTCCATACCATTCAAGTTCCCAAAGGCAAGGACATTACCGAGTTCTACAAACAGAGTGAAGAAGGTGACGTGTTTGATTGGTTGGCGCGCGAGCTGCGCCAGGCGCGCCAGCAGGCGATTTTCCGACCGGACGCGAGGTGAAAAATGATCGACCGTTTATATAAGAATGCCCATCAGACGCCGCAGAACGCGCGTGGCGGCTTGACAAACGGGCCAACATGCTATAGTTTGATGATTATAAAGCGACATAACATGGCGAACCATGCGGAGTGCGCTAACACCCCGCACGGTTCTAACCCGACACTGTGCAAGCCAGTGACCGGGCTGCCCCGCATTATACAAGATCGTGAGACTTCTGTCTTGCGTGAATGCCTCAGCGCAGCTGAGGATGGCGGCCCAATTGACTCCTCTGTCAGTGTGGGCCGCTGTGTTGTGCCGGTCGGGGGGAGGACGTAACGATGGCGAAATACGTCTTCTCCAAGGGCAAGGTCACGGTCGAGAACGGGGTATACGTGCCTCTCCTCAAGCGTGACCGGCGTGCATCGCGAACGGCCATGGTGGCCCTGATCGCCAGACTGCCGCTCGACGACGACCAACCGGAAACAACCACACAGGATAAGGAGCAGCGATCTCATGTCTTCAGCAGCCGATAAGGCGTCTTCCGTGCCACAAGATACCTCAATTCCCAAACCGGCGGTTTTGCCGCCGGGCTACATCTGGGTGAATGGCACCATCCAGATCGATCCCCAGCAGGCAGAACGGATACGGGAAATCTTCCGGCAGTATGCCGCCGGGCGTTGATTCGGACTGATCCCGGTGAGCCTGGCGCAGAGGACAGGCTCACCCGGCATCATCATGGGAACGGAAGCAAAATCAATACCTTTTATAGATGAATGGAGCAAAAGCCATGTCAGACAACAAGAACCAGAAGCGGATGCGGTACGCAGTTTACACGCGGTACTCCTCGGATATGCAGAATGAAATCAGCCTGGAAGCGCAGGAGGATCGCTGCCGCAAGGATATTGCCGAACGCGGCGGAGCAGTTGTTGCAGTCTACAGTGACGGGGCGAAAAACGGGTGGAGCCTGGACCGGGAAGGATTCAACCAGCTGCGCGCCGACGCGGAGCGTGGCCGGTTTGATGCTGTTTATTTTTGGAAGTTCGACCGATTGGCACGTAATCATGATCACGCGGTGATGATCAAGATGCTGCTGCGCCACGAGTACAACCTGAAGCTGTTCTGCGTGGAAGGTTTCAGCGAAGACGATGACGATTCACCCTATACGGCCATGATGGAGCAGATGTTGGCTGTGTTCTCGGCCTTCTACTCCAAAAACCTGAGCAGTGAAACCAAACGTGGCAAGTACCAGCGCGCGGTGAACGGCGAATTCAACGGTTCTAATCCGCCGCTTGGCTATGACCTGGTGAAGATCATCGAAGGTACACCCGAACGCCCGGCAGGTTTGCACATCAACCCGGCCCAGGCGGAGATTGTGATCCGCGCCTTCGAGCGGTATTTGACGAAAGACTTCAGTGATTCGGAGATTGCTCAATGGATGAACGAACAACCGTTGATCCGGGAACTGCGCGCCGGTCAGAAACCGGTTGGCAAGGAAATGGTGCGGGATATGCTTCAGAACCGCCATTATCTGGGCTATGTGTCCTACAGTGAAACCGAGTACAGCGGCACGTTAGGTCAGGGAAAAAAATCTAGTCGCCATCGCAAAATCTGGTTTGAGGGCAAACACGAGGGGTTCATTTCGGAGCAGTTGTTCGAAGCGTGCCAGCAGGTGCGCGCCGGGTTTGCCAGGAAGTTCAAGACCGAGTCGGTCATGCGTACCTACGTCTTGCACGACCGGGTGTACTGTGCGCACTGCGTTTCGAACATGCCTTCCGGTCTGGTGGACGAGAACTACGGCAAGATGCGACCCTACTGGGACCACCGCCGGGAGTATGGTTACTATCGCTGCCTGTGCAAGGAACGCGGCTACCGGCCTTGCCCGCAGCACAGTGTCCAGGAAATACTGGTCAATGAGCAGGTCATTGACGTGCTGACCCATCTTGAGATTCCCGACAACTTCCGCGAACGTGTTGAAGCGGCGGTGCGGGATCGCGTGGAGAACGAAGTCGCTTTGAAGCGCATGGAGGAAATCCGGGAAATCATCGAGCGGATCGACCTGCGATGGGATCACGGCTTCATCAGCCAGGAAGAGTATGTCGAGAAGCGGGAACAGTTGCAGCGTGAGGTCGAAGCGCTGCGCCCGATTGATTATGACGAGATGAACGAAGCGGCGGATTTGATCCAGTATTTTGGCAATTATTGGGATGGCTGTGAAGAGATGGACAATCCGGCGGAAGCGCGGCAGCAGTTGTTGCAGAAGATAGTCGATCAGGTGTTTGTGTACAACGACCAGGTGATTGCGGTGGCCTTACATGGCAACTTTAGTGTGGTACTCGACACAGGGGAGGATGATATGCCGGAAGAGATAGCAACTGTTCTAAAAGAAAATGGCTGCGCAATCATTTTCAATGACGCGCAGCCAGGACGGGAGCGACGGGATTCGAACCCGCGATCTCCGGCTTGACAGGCCGGCATGTTAACCGCTACACTACGCCCCCATCAATGTGCCGGAATGATAGCATACCCTCCAGTCCCCGTCAAGTGCAGAATCGTGAAAATGCCCGAATTGATGACCCGCGTGAAGGCTGCCCGTGACACGCGCCACAGCCCGGCGCTTGCCCTTGTCGCCGCGCGAGGGAAATTTGGCGATTCCGGCGCTCGCGGCGTAAGATCGATAGGGTAACCATCCCAATAACAGCCAGCGACAAACACGTCTCTACGCCAGGAAGTGCGCGTCACCTCTCGGCGTAGTGCTGTGCGGAAGTTCACCAAAGAGGAAGGCAATATGAGTACCACAATGGGTGATGAATGGGATTTCCGAAAGCAAATCTGCCAGGCCGGGCAGCGCCTGTACGATCTCTTTCTGGTGGCCGGAAACGATGGCAACATCTCGATCCGGCTCAACGACGACGAAATCCTCCTTACGCCGGGCGGAGTCAGCAAGGGCATGATGCAGCCCGAAGATATCGTCAAGATCGCGCCGGACGGCACCGTGCTCAGCAGCCGCGATGGCAGAAAACCGTCGTCGGAGTTCCGGATGCATTTAATCGTCTACCAGAACCGACCGGACGTGCGCGCGGTCGTCCACGCGCACCCGCCGACCGCAACCGGATTTGCCGTCGCGGGCGTGGCGTTGGATACGCCGTTTCTCCCTGAGGTCGTGGTCCGGACCGGGCCGACGCCGCTCGTCCCGTACGCCATTCCGGGCGGCGAGGAACTCCCCGAGGCCATTACACCGTACGTGCAGAAATACGACACGCTGCTCATGGGCAATCACGGCGTGGTCGCCTACGGCAAAACGATGTTCGACGCCATGTCCGCGCTCGAAACCGTGGAGTTGAACGCGCGCATTTACCTGACGGCCTATCACCTGGGGAACATCAATTTCCTGTCGCGCGATCAGGTGGTGGCCCTGCGCGATCGCTATTCGTAGGCCCTCGCGTTCACCCGCGCTTCGAAACGACAAGCCCACGCCGGAACGCTCCCGCGTGGGCTTCAGTTTGCCAGTTTGTCCGGCACAAAAGACCCGCGGTTCTATCCTTCGAGCAAGAGCCGCTCCGGGTCCTCGACCAGTTCCTTGATGCGCACCAGGAACTGCACCGACTCCCGGCCATCAACGACGCGGTGATCGTAGCTCAGCGCGACGTACATCATGGGCCGGATCACGACTTCACCGTCGAGCGCGACCGGGCGTGGCTCGATCTTGTGCAGGCCCAGGATGCCGACCTGGGGCGGGTTGAGGATCGGCGTGCTCATCAGCGAGCCGAACACCCCGCCGTTGGTGATGGTGAACGTGCCGCCGCGCAGGTCGTCCAGCGTCAGCGCTCCCTCGCCGGCACGCTGGGCGAAGTCCTTGATCGCACGCTCGATCTCGGCGAACGACATGCGATCCGCGTCGCGCAGCACCGGGACCACCAGCCCCTCCTCGGCGCCAATCGCCATGCCGATGTCGTAATAGTGCTTCAGGATGATGTCGTCGCCGTCGATCTCCGCGTTGAGCTGCGGGAACGCCTTCAGCGCGCCGACCGCCGCCTTGACGAAGAACGATGCGATGCCCAGCCCGACGCCGTGCCGCTCGGCGAACGCCTCTTTGCGCCGTTTACGCAGATCCATCATCGCTGTCATGTCGATTTCGTTGAAGGTGGTGAGCATAGCGGCGGTTCGCTGCGCCTCGACCAGCCGCTGCGCGATCGTCCGGCGGCGGCGCGACATGCGCACGCGCTCCTCCCCGCGCGAGTCGGCAGGGGCGGGCTTCGCCTGGGGCGTGGATTGAGCCGGGCGGCGATCTTCCTCACGCGGCTCAGCCGGGGCGGGTTTCCCGTCGTCCCGCTGCGCCAGGTGGCGCTCGACGTCTTCCTTCGTGATCCGGCCTCGCGCTCCGCTCGGCGAAACGGTCTCCAGGTCGACGCCACGCTCGGCGGCCACGCGACGCGCGACCGGCGTGGCGATCTCGCGCTCGGCGCTCTCCGGCGCGCGCGCCGGGGCCGGTTCCGCCGGTTCGGGGGACTCGGCCTCTTCCGGTTTCTCCGCGGCGGGAGCTGGCTCTGCATCATCGGCGCCGGACTCCTCGATCACGCCGAGCACGTCGCCCACCTGGACGTCTTCGCCTTTGGCGCGGACGATTTTCGCCAGCACACCCCGCTTCTCGGCGCCCACGTCCAGATCGACCTTCTCCGTCTCCAGCACGACGATCGCCTCGCCCACCTCGACCGGATCGCCTTCTTGCTTGAGCCATTCGGCGACCGTCGCCTCGACGATAGATTCACCTAAGTTCGGCACTACAACGTCAGTTGGCATGAGACTCCTCTAACTGATAATGAAATCGTCGGCAATGGCATCGGGCCCGCGATCGTATGCCTGGCGCAGCAGGGTTGCCTGGTTGGCAGCGTGCCACGCGGCGGACCCTTCCGCCGGGCTGGAACTCGGCGCGCGGCCCACATAGCGCAGCGGCCAGCGGTCGGCGATCAGCGCGTCGAGGCGCGGCTGTACGAACGTCCACGCGCCCATGTTCTCCGGCTCCTCCTGCACCCAGACCACGTCCTCCAGGTTGGGGTAGGCGTCCAGCACGGCGCGCACGTCGTCTTCCGGGAACGGGTACAACTGCTCGACGCGGGCCACGGCCACGTCCGCGTGCTGCTGGTGGTGATCGCTGTTCAGCAGGTCCACGTAAATCTTGCCGCTGCACAGGAACAGCCGCCGGATATCGTCCGCTCGCTGGCGCGCGTCCTCGTCGTCGATCACCGGCTGCCACTGTCCCTCGGCCAGCTCTTGCAGCGACGAGGCGATCATCGGATGCCGAAGCAGGCTTTTCGGCGTCATGACGACCAGCGGCAGCGGGTCCGTCTTGAGCAGGGCCGTCTGGCGGCGCAGCAGGTGGAAGATCTGCGCGGCGCTCGTGCAGTTGGCGATGCGCATGTTCTTCTCGCCGGTGAGCTGCAAGAACCGCTCCAGCCGCCCGCTGGAGTGATCCGGCCCGGCGCCCTCGTAGCCGTGGGGCAGCAGCAGCACCAGAGACGGCGTCTGGCCCCACTTGGCGCGGGCGCTGCTCAGGAACTCGTCGATGATCACCTGGGCGCCGTTGATGAAGTCGCCGTACTGCGCTTCCCAGAGCACCAGCCGTTCCGGGGCCTGGATGTTGTAGCCGAACTCGAAGCCGAGCACGGCGTTTTCGGTGAGCGGGCTGTTGAGGATCTCGAAGGCGGCCTTCGCCTGTGGGATGGCTTGCAGCGGCGTGAACGTCTGGCCGGTTTCCGTGTCGTGCAGCACGGCGTGGCGCTGGTTGAAGGTGCCGCGCTGCGTGTCCTGGCCGGTGAAGCGAACGGCGACGCCATCCGCGAGAATGCTCGCCAGGGCCAGCTCTTCGGCGGTGGCCCAATCCACCGCCCGCGCCCCCGGATCGGCCAGGGCCTCGCGGCGGCGATCTCGCGCCCGCTGGAGCTTGGGGTGGACGTGGAAGCCATCCGGCAGGCTCAGCAGCGCGTCGTTCAGCTTTTGCAAGCGTTCCAGCCCCACCGCCGTTTTCACGCGCCGCGCCATGCCGGACGGCGGCGGTTCGGGCCGGCTCTCGGCCAGGTCTTCCGCCGGGTTCAGCGATTCGAGCGTGGCCTGCAGCGCGTCCATCCGGCGGCGGACCATCGCGGTGGCATCGTCGGGCGCGATCTCGCCGCGCTCGCTCAACGTGGCGGCCCACCGCTCGCGCACGGTGGGATGATCGCGGATCGTGCTGTAGAGGACCGGCTGGGTGAAGGCGGGCTCGTCGCCCTCGTTGTGGCCGTGTCGCCGGTAGCCGATCAAATCGATCACGAAGTCCTTGCGAAACGCGGCGTGATAGGCGAACGCCAGCCGCGCCGCTTCGAGGCACGCCTCGGGATCGTCGGCGTTGACGTGCACGATCGGGATCTTGAAGCCTTTCGCCAGCGTGCTGGCGTACCACGTGCTGCGCGCGTCACCCGGCAGGGTGGTGTAGCCGAGTTGGTTGTTGGCGATGATGTGCACCGTCCCGCCGATCCAATAGCCGGGCAGGTGCGAGAGGTTGAGCGTCTCGGCGACGACGCCCTGGGCGGGAAAGGCCGCGTCGCCGTGAATCAGCACAGCCAGCATGGCGCTCGGGTCCAGGCCGGGCGCGCCGGGCTGCCCCACCGTCGAGGCGGCGGCGCGCACCATCCCGGCGATCACCGGGTTCACCGCTTCCAGGTGGCTGGGGTTGGGAGCCAGCGTGATCGCCATGTCGCACGGCTCGCCGCTGGCCGCGGGGCGGTAGGCCCCTTTGTGGTACTTCACGTCGCCGGTCCAGCCCAGGTCGTCGCGGAAGATACGCCCCTCGACCGGGTCCTTGAACTCGGCCAGGATCTGGGCATACGGCTTGTTGAGCACGTGCGCCATCACGTTGAGGCGCCCGCGGTGCGCCATGCCGATCAGCACGTTCTGGATGCCCTCATTGCCCCCGCTGCAGATGATCTCGTCGAGGATGGGCACGAGCATATCCAACCCCTCGATGGAAAACCGGTGCTTGCCGGGAAACATGCGGTGCAGGAACTGCTCGAACGTCTCGACCTGCGTCAGGCGGTCCAGCAGCGCCGCGCCGTTGATCGGCATGTTCGCCGTGCGGAACCGGCGCGTCTCGGCGGCGTCGCGCAGCCAGGCGCGTTCTTCGGGGATGGTGATGTGGTCGTAATCGTAGCCGATGGTGCCGGAGTAAATCTCGCGCAGCGCCCCGATTGCCTGGGCGGTGTTCGCCGCGCCCGCGGCCACCGGCCCCCCGACCAGACTGGCCGGCAGCCGTTCCAGCGCCGCGGCGGTGATGCCGTGGCTGCTCAGTTCCAGCTCCGGATCGCCGGGCGGGTCGCTGCCCAGCGGGTCGAGCCGCGCGCCCAGGTGACCGTAGCTGCGGATCGCCTGGGCCAGGTTGACGGCGCCCAGGACCTCATCGACCGCGATGCCCGGCGCGGCGGTCGCGGGTTCGGCGCCGTCGGTGGGCGGGGTCCAGCGCTCGAAAAACGCGCGTGTCGCCGCGTCTACCGACTCCGGATCGGCCTGGAAGTGCTCGTAGAGTTCGAGAATGTAACCGGCATTGGGGCCGTGAAAATCGCGCCAAAAACTCATACACCCTGTCACTTTCGTGGCTGAGGAAGTACCTAACAATGATTATAGCAATGACGCACTTAAGTGGATGCCACCGGCGAGAATCCGGTTAGGGGAGGGCGGGGATGGTGTTCGAGATGCGGGGCGGGTGAATCAAGGTCCCCCGGCCTGGTGAGCGCGAGGGACCTTGTGCGGCGATTCAGGTGATTCAGGTGCTGGCCGGTCCGGCAGTCACGGCATTTTGTCGAGCCAGGCCATGGCCCGGTCCACGTCGGAGAATACCATCACGCGCAGGCCGAGCCTGTACAGGTCCTCGATGGTTGGCGCGAGACTGCCCGCCGCCACCACGCTCTCCGGGACCACCATCGCCCAATATTTCCAGCCAGCCCGGATCGCGCGTGGGTTCCAATCGGTGAAACCCCATTCCGCGTCTTCCTGGGAAAGGGGGCCGTTCTTGCGGTCGTCCGAAAGCCACTTGGTGGCGCCATACATTTTGAGGGCTTCGGTGCCCGCATTGATCGCGTCGCGGAACGGCTGGCCGCTGAACGGCTGGTGAATGATGTGATAGATGAGCTTTTTCTCTGGAATGCACTTGACGGTGATGTTCTCGTTGTCGACGATGAAGATCTCGGACATTGCATCTCTTCCTTCTGTTGAACGTAAGACGCGCTAAAACGTTTCAATCGGTTCCGGGAAGGTATGTGAGATGCACGCCAGGTGCCCGCTGTATCGATACCCCCCCCCACCACAATAATTATATCGTAGAAGGCAAAAATTAAAATAAAATCAAATTAGTGTTATGATCGTAAGCACGCCCGCGCATAAAGGTGTAGTTTGGCAGGCGGGGTGAGACCTGGGTGCCGCCGGTCAGACAGTCGTTACAGGCCCCGACCACAGGCGAGAATGACGCGCGCGGACGTGCTATAATGGGCGGCATGGCCCGGACTCTGTTTCCCCGCTTGACGTTTCTGCTGGCCGGTGTGGCGCTGGCGACGGCGCTGATCACCGGTTTTTTGCTGTATGGAGCGGCCCAGGTGCCGGAAGCGCGGTTCGCCCCGACGGTGCACCGCGAATGCGGCCAGCCGGTGGTGCTGCGCGCCGAGGATTACAATCGCTGGGGCGGCACCCGCGGCGACGGCGTCGCGCTGGCCCGCATCGACTTCTGCGACCCGGTATCCGTGATCCGCAGCGACGACCGGCGCGAGGTGTGGTTCTGGATGTCGGTCGAGATCACCGGCCAGGTGTTCCCCTATGCCGGGTGGGGCTATCCGTGGGCGGACGTCGAGACGCCGTTCCCCGGCGACTTCCGCGAGCCGCGCAACCCGTGGTGGGCGCCGCGAACGGCCCTGCGCGCCGTTTCCAACCAGACGGGCTATACCGGCGGCGATGGCGCGGTCTGCCCGCACCTCGACATGGCGAGCCGGGGACTCGACCTGTTCTTTTACCGCGAAGAAGGTTTTCAACTGCCGGTTGGCGCGACCCACAGCGGGTGGGTCTGCCTGTATTTCGACAACGGGCGCAGCGTGCCGGATGCGTTCACCGTCAACGTCCAGCCGGACCGCGCCCGCATCATCCAGTGGGTAGATCGCCTGTACGTGGTGCGCGATGATGGCTTGCACGACGTGCCGCCTATGCCGGCCATCGACGACGGGGCGCTGTGCGATCACGCCCGGCGCACGCATCCCGACACCGTCCAGACGGGTGGGGTGTGCGACGCCGCCGGGACGTGCGAGTCGTGCGGGTGATGGCGTGGGGCGGCACGGGAAAGCGGGCGAGGGCGGTCACCGGGATCGCCCTCGCTTTTGGTGTGGCAGGAGCCGATCGACTTACGGCGCTGCCACGTCGATCATGATCTTGTGCACCCCCTCGGCGTAGCGAGCATTCATCTCGAACGCCGCCGCCGTCTCGGCGAGCGGGAAATGGTGCGAAACCAGGTCCTCCAGCCGCAGATGCGCCGGGTGCGTGGTGGCGAGACGGATCGCTCGCGGGTAGGTGTGCTTCATGCGGCGGGCCATCATGATCGTCAGGCCCTTGCGCCGCGCGACGGAGTGCCGCAGGGTGAGCGTGTCCTCTTCGGGAATGCCCACCAGCACCAGCCGCCCGCCCAGCCGCGCCATATCCGCCGCCTGCTGGACCGAGTGATCGGCCCACGCCGCCTCGAAGACCACATCCACGCCGCGCCCGGCGGTGTGCGCGTCGATGATGGCGACCGGGTCGCCGTCGTCGAGCGTCCAGGCGTGGGTGGCGCCCCAGTCCCGCGCTTTTTCGGCGCGCCAGGGGAAGCGGTCGAACGCGAAGATCGGGTCCGAGCCCGACAGGCGGGCCAGCTTGATGATCGGCAGGCCGATCGGCCCGCAGCCCAGCACCGCCACGCTGCGCGCGACCTTCAGCTTGCCCAGGTCCACGGCGTGGATGGCGACGCCCAGCGGTTCCAGCAGCGCGCCCTCGGTGTCGCTGAGGGAGTCCGGCAGGGGGAAGCAGGTGCGCGCGTCGCAGAGCATGAACTCCTGCAGCGCGCCGTCGTCGGGCCACAGGCCGCAGAAGTGCAGCTGGACGCACAGATTCGGGTGGCCGGCCTCGCACATCTCGCAGTGCCAGCACGGGGTCGCGGGGTCCACCGCGACGCGCTGGCCGGGGCGCAGCGGCTGGTCCAGCCCGTCGAGCGCGCCGGGGCCAACGGCCTCGATCACGCCGGCGAACTCGTGGCCGAGCACGAGCGGCGATTCGACTTTCGTGTCGCCGATGCGCGCGTCGGCATAGGTGTGCAGGTCCGAGCCGCAGATGCCGACCGCCGCCACCTTGAGCCGGACCTGGCCGGGGCCGGGCGGTGGTGGCTCGGGCACCTGGTCGATCCGGATGTCGCGCGGGCCGTATAACCTGGCTGCAAGCATGACCACTCCTGACCCGGCTAGGCGTGGTGGTAGATGGACCAGCCCAGGTATTTCGACAGCGCCTCGGTGATGATGCGCGCAACGCGGGTCTGGTTCACCGACACGTGATGCTCGAAACCGTTTTCGCAGATGTAGGCCAGCAGGTCCTGGAAGCGCGGCACCTGGACCACGCCATAGCCGCCGAAGGTGTCGACCGGGTCGTTGGTGAAGACGCCTTCGCCGGTGTAGGCGGTGATGCTGCCGTTCAGGTCGTCGGTGGAGATGCGCAGGTAGGTGAACGGGTTCTCCTTCACGCGCCCGACGATCGTGCCGTACGTGTTGTCCTTGCCGACCGACCCGGCGATGATCGCCTGGTAGTCCATGACCGGGATGTCATCGACGAACACTTCGGCGGGCAGGTTGGAGCAGTGGAAGACGACGGCCTTGTCGGGATCGTCGCCGTAGTTGTTGTTCCAGTCCACGATGGCGCTCGGCCTGCCGGACGCCAGCGACAGGGCCAGCATCGCCAGCGCGCCGACGATGTCCGTCTCGCAGGCGGACGGGTTCAGGCTGTTGCTCGCCATGCTCATCAGGGTGCAGGGCACGACGCCGAAGTATTCCTGCATCGACGTCCAGCACTGGATCGCCGTGGCGTCGAGCGCCTGATCTTCGACCCAGCGGTCCAGCACGACGCCGAATTTCGCCAGCTTCATCAGCGATTCCTCGGGCACCTGGGCCGTGCGGGCATAGGCGGCGATGGTTTCGCGCTTGGCGAGGACGTCCCGATCATCATCGCCCAGGCGGTCGATGCGCCCAAAGACCTCGGACAGGTCGAGCGTTTCGATGCTGATCCCGGCGTTCTCGAGCAGCTTCTCGCTGTAGCGAACGGTGTTGAACGCGGCAGGGCGGGCGCCCATCATGCCCAGGCGCGCCCCGCGCAGCCCGCGCACCACGCGGCACACGCCGGTGAAGAACGCGAGATCGTCGTGGAACGACTGGCTGGTCGGGTCGACCGTGTGAAGCGAGGTCAGCGTGTAGGGGATGCCGTACTGCCGCAGGTTGTTGCATAGGCTCATCTTGCCGCAGAAGCTGTCGCGCCGGTTCTCCAGGTCCATTTTCTGCGGATCGTCCGGGAAGGCGTGAATGAGCACGGGGACGTTGAGCTCGGCCCAGCGCAGGACATTCGCCACCGCCCGCTCGTCGCCGAAGTTGGGCAGCGTCACCAGCACGCCGTCGATCTCGTCGCGGTGCGCACGCAGCAGGTTAGCACACAGGCGCGCCTCTTCCAGCGATTCGATCGAGCCGGCGTTGGTCGCGTCTTCGGGCGTGATGATGACGTTGATCCCGGCTTTTTCGAGCAGTTCGAGCACGGTCTTGCGGCCCTTGAGGGCCAGGTGAGAGGGGAAGAATCCGCGGTTGCCAACGATCACGGCCAGGGTAACCGGTTTTCGGGCGATGGCACCGCCTGTCACAGGACGTTGTTGCGTTGCTACCATTGTAAACTCCTTTGAGCGTACGCGGCTAAATACCAGTTCAAACCGCCTTATTATAGCATCCCGGTTCTGGCAGCCATAGTGAATTTCATCACTGCACTTGACGCTCCGCATCCGGCGCGGCTATAATTCGGGCATGTGGGCCGGGTGACTAGCTCAGTTGGTTAGAGCGCTTCCCTTACAAGGAAGAGGCCAGGGGTTCGAGTCCCTTGTCACCCACACCTCTCCAGCCCCGTCATCACCGGCGGGGCGTTGCTTTTAGCACGTGGATGCGCGTATTTTCGGCAGTGGTTATTCACCCTGCCGCATGTTAGAATGCAGGGGGAAATAAAGACCCCTTTCTTCCTTATAAGGAGTTCGCATGGACGACTTTCTTTTTCGTGGCGGGCTGGCCGATGTCGATCCCGATGTCGCTGCGCTGGTCGATCTGGAGACGATTCGCCAGACACGCCGCTTGATCATGATCCCGTCGGAATCGAGTGTGCCGGTGAGTGTCCGCGAGGCGGTGGGATCGGTTTTCCATAATATTTACGCGGAAGGGTACCCGGTCGAAGACTCGCGCAGCCTGACCCAGGCCGAGATTCTGGACCTCGACATTCGCCTGGCGGAGTACCGGCGCTATTCGGATGCGCGCTATTACAAAGGCACCGAATTCGCCGACGCCATCGAGAGCCTGGCGCGGCGGCGGGCGGCTGAGTTGTTCGCCACCGCCGACATCCCGGCGGACCGGCTGTGGGTCAACGTGCAGCCGCTGAGCGGCGCCCCGGCGAATAACGCCGTCTACAGCGCGTTGATCGAGCCGGGTGACACGATCATGGGCCTCAATCTGCTGCACGGCGGCCACCTGACGCACGGCAGCCCGGTGAACCGGAGCGGGTTGGTCTACAACGTCGCCAGCTACAGCGTGGACGAACAGACCGATCACCTGAACTACGACGCCATCCGGCAGCAAGCGCTCGAAGCCCGGCCCAAGATCATCGTCGCCGGGTTCACCTCGTACCCCTACGCGCCCGACTGGGCCCGGTTCCGCGCGATTGCGGACGAAGTGGGCGCTTACCTGTTGGCGGACATTTCGCACGTGTCCGGGCTGGTGGCGGCAGGCGTCTTCCCGACCCCTGTCGGCCATGCCCAGATCATCAGCTTCACCACGCACAAGACGATGGCCGGGCCGCGCGGCGCCGTGCTGATGACCGCCGATCCCAAGCTGGGGCGCAGGCTCGACCGGGCCGTGTTCCCCGGCGAGCAGGGCGGGCCGCACATGAACGCGATCGCTGCGATGGCGGTGGCCTTCAAGCTGGCGGGCACCGACCAGTTCAAAACGCTCCAGCGCCAGATCGTCGCCAACGCCCAGCGGCTGGCGGAACGGCTTGCCGCGCGCGGGCTGCGCATCCCGCACGGGGGGACCGAGAGCCACATGCTGCTGGTGGACTGCAAGGCCGTCAGCGGCGAGGACGGCACGCCGCTCAGTGGCGACATGGCCGCGCGCATCCTCGACCTGGCCGGGATCGTGTGCAACCGCAATACGATTCCGGGCGATGAGTCGGCGTTCCGCGCGACGGGCATTCGCCTGGGCACGCCGTGGATCACGCAGCGCGGGTTCCGCGAGCCGGAGATCGACCGGCTGGCCGACATCCTCGCGGACGTGTTGTTCGGCTGCCAGCCGTTCAGCTACACCAGCGGTGGCACCCGGCAGGCGTGGCGCGCCAAGATCGATTTCGACGTGCTGAACGCGGCGCGGCGCGAGGTGGACCGGCTGGTGCGCGACGCGGGGATCGACTTCCCCGTGCCGGATTTGGCTGAGAATCCCGAAGATCGCGGCGTGGCCCAGAAGCATTTCGGCGTGCTGCCCGAAGATGACGCGAAGCGCGCCGGCTGGGCGACGCTCGACGTGACCGGGCCGGACCCGGCCAGCTTCCTGAACGTGGCGGTGACCAGCGACGTGCTCGCCTTGCGCGATGGCGATTCGCAGCCGACCCGCGTGCTGGATCCTGCCGGCGAAACGCTGGCGCGGGGCGTGCTGCACCGCGTCGGCGTGGGTGCGTTCCGGCTGCACGTCGATCAAAACTCCGAGCGCGTGGCGATGTGGCTGCGCGACCTGTCGGACGGGTTCGTCGCCTTCGACCCGCAGGACATCTACGCCAAAGTCCCTGGCCCGGTGAGCGTCAGCGTGCTGAGCGACGAGCCGGATATGAGCCAATTCGGGTTCGACTGGGACGCCGAGGATGCCGGAATCGACGCCAACAAGCCGTACTACATCGGCTGCCGGGCGCGCGGCCCGGTCGGCGGTGCGCTGCCTGCCTTCCAGTGGGTCGAGCCGGAAGACGGATCGCTGCAAACGACCACGCTGCACGCGCTTCACAAGGAACTGGGCGCCAAGATGGTGCCCTTCGCCGGGTGGGATATGCCGGTCTGGTATACCTCGGTGAGCGCCGAGCACAGCGCCACGCGCAACGGCGCGGGCCTGTTCGACGTGTCGCACATGGGCGTGTTCGACTTCCAGGGCGAGGGCGCCGAGGAGTTCCTCAACGCGCTGACGGCCAACGACGTGACCACGCTCGAAACGGGGAAGGCTCACTACAACTACCTGCTGGGCGTGGACGGCATCCCGATCGACGACATCTTCATCTACCGTCTGGCGCCCGACTATTTCCTGATGGTGGTGAATGCGGCCAACAATGACAAAGACTGGGCCTGGATCACCGGCCTGCGGGATGGGCGGTTCATGGCCGACTCGGAGCGCGAAGACGTGCTGCTCCCGGCCCGCGACCGGTTCACGATGCGCGACCTGCGCGCGCCCGAAACCGGCGACGAGCGCCGCGTGGACATCGCGCTGCAAGGACCGGCGAGCCGCGACATCCTGCTCGGCCTGCACGGCAGCGCCGAGGACAAAGCCCGCGTCAAGGCGCTGCCCTGGGCGGGCGTCACGCGGGCGACGCTCGGCGGCTACGACCTGATCGTCGCGCGCACGGGTTACACCGGCGAGCGCGTGGCCTACGAGCTGTTCGTGCATCCCGACAAAGCCCCGGCCCTGTTCAAAGACCTGGCCGAAGGCGGCGCGACGCCGGTCGGGCTGGCTGCACGCGACAGCCTGCGCACCGAGGCGGGCCTGCCGCTGTACGGTCACGAGCTGGCGGGCGACCTGGGCCTCAACCCGGCAGACGCGGGCTTTGGCAGCTACGTCAAGCTGTGGAAGCCGTTCTTCGTCGGCAAACGAGCCTTCATGGCACGCGAGCGCGAGCGCGACGCCGTCGTGACGCGCTTCCGGATGGACAGCAAGGGCGTGCGCGCGCCGCACCCCGGCGATCCGCTGGTGGACGCGCGCGGGCGCGTGGTCGGCACGGTGACCTCGTGCAGCATCGACGAGGAAGGTTACTCGCTGGGGCAGGCGTACATCCGCCTGTCGCACGCCGTCGAGGGCACGCCGCTGTGGGTGTATGCCGGGGCGGACCACATCAAGCCCGGCAAACCGTTCGGCGAGCTGGGGATCGGCGACAAGACGACCGTGCCCGGCCCGGCGACGGTGCTCAGCCGGTTCCCCAAGCGCAAGAAATAACCGCCGCTGCGGCGCGTTGTGATGAAACAGGATAGCCCCCGGTCGCGTGGATGTGGTCGGGGGCGTTTGCTTGGCGTATCATGCTGATCGAGGAGAGGAGCACAGGATGTCCGATAGTATTGGCCGCGAGTTCATGCGGAAGACGCAGTACCGGCACATGGGCGAATCGGCGCAGGCGCGCGGCGAGCCTCAGCCGCCGCTGGAACTGCCCTACGACGTTACCCAGCGCCCGGTGGACCTGCCCGCGCCCGACGCGCTGCACGTCCCGCCGGTGGACCTGCGCACCCTGATCGAGGAGCGGATCACCGTCCGACAGTATGCCGGTGAGCCGCTGTCACTCGACGAGCTGTCTTACCTGTTGTGGTGCACGCAGGGCGTGAAGAAGACCGACGAAAAACACATCACCCGGCGGACGGTGCCGTCGGCGGGATCGCGCCACGCGTTCGAGACGCTGCTGCTGGTCAACCGCGTGGATGGCCTGGAGCCGGGGCTGTATCGTTACGTGGCGAGCCTGCACAAGCTGGTGCGGATGGATGCGCCGCCGGACATCACCGCGCAGATCATGGCGGCGTGCGGCGACCAACCGCAGGTCAAGCGCAGCGCGGTGACGTTCATCTGGGCGGCCGTCCCCGAGCGCATGACGTGGCGCTACCAGGCGCGCGGCTATCGCTACATGCTGCTCGATGCCGGGCACGTCTGCCAGAACCTGTACCTGGCGGGATGGGCGATCGACTGCGGGACGTGCGCCATCGCGGCGTATGAGGACGATGCGCTGAACGACGTGCTGGGGATGGATGGCGAGTCCCGGTTCGTCATCTACCTGGCGACGTTGGGCAGGCGGCCCTGACGTGATCGGTTCGACTGGAGTGCCTGGGTCTGTTGCGTGGTTTCACCGGGGGAGGAGCGCGTGATGGCCGTGATGGAAGTTCGCCAATTGTCCCTGTCGCGCGGGGGGAGTCCCGTGCTGCACGACATCTCGCTCGCCATCGAGAAGGGCGAGGTGTTCATGATGATCGGGCCAAGCGGCAGCGGCAAAAGCTCGCTGCTGCGCTGCCTGAACCGCCTGGAAGAGCCGCCGCCGGGCAGCGTGTTCTTGAACGGGACGGACATCACCACGCGCCCGGTGACGGAGGTGCGCTGCCGGGTGGGGATGGTGTTCCAACAGGTGGCGATGTTCCCCGGCACGGTGGCTGAAAACGTGGCGTTTGGCCCTACCGTGCGCGGCGAAACGCTGCCGCCGGAGCGGGTCCGCGAGCTGCTGGACATGGTGACGCTGAGCCCGGACCTGGCCGAGAAATCCGCCAGGGAGCTGTCCGGCGGGCAGGCGCAGCGCGTCGCCATCGCCCGCGCGCTGGCGAACGAGCCCGCCGTGCTGCTGCTCGACGAGCCGACGTCCGCGCTCGACCCGATCGCCACCCACGCCGTCGAAGAGACGCTGCTCGGCCTGCGCGAGCGCATCGGCCTGACGCTGGTCTGGGTGTCGCACATCGTGGAGCAGGCGCGGCGGGTGGGGGACCGCGTGCTGCTGCTGGACGGGGGGCGCGTGGTTCGTGTGGACCGCGCCGAGGCCATGCTCGATCCAGAGCAGGGCGACGAGCGCGTGCTGGCGTTCGCCAACGGCGACGAGTCCGGGATGCAGATGCGCGGACGGCAGACTGAGGAGGACGACCGTGGACATGCTGAATGAGATCGGCGACGCTTTGGGGAACCTGGACGATCTGCCGCGCATCGCGCTGGCGCTGGCGCTGGTGGCGATTGCGGGCCTGATCTCGCGCTGGCAGCAGGCGGACCTGGAAAAAGACCTGACCACGTCATCCGTGCGCGCGTTCATCCAGTTGATCGCCGTCGGGTACGTGCTGGAGCTGGTCTTCAACCAGGACAACCCGCTGTGGACGACCGTCCTGCTGCTGGTCATGATCGCCATCGCGGCGCGGACGTCGGGGCGGCGCGGCAAGCAAACACCCGGCGCGACGTGGGTCGCGCTGGTGTCGATCGGCGCGGGGTCGGTGCTCACGCTGGCGGTCCTCGTGATCGCGGGCGTGTTCGACTACGTGCCGGACGCGATCATCCCGATCGGTGGGATGATCATTGGCAACGCGATGACCACCGCCTCGCAGGTGATGAACCGCATGTCCGACGACCTGCTCGACAGCCGCAACCAGATCGAGTCGATGCTGGCGCTGGGCGCTACCAGCCGGCAGGCGTCGCTCGTGCAGTTCCGGCGGGCGCTGCGCAACGCGATGATCCCGCACATCGACACGACCAAGACGGTCGGGCTGATCAAACTGCCCGGCGCAATGACCGGCATGATCCTGGCCGGGGCGTCGCCGCTGGAGGCGGTGCAGCTCCAGTTGATCGTGATGTACATGCTGGTCGGCGCGGTCACGTTCACCGGGCTGATCGCGGCCTACCTGACCTACCGCGTCTTTTTCACCGGGGCGCACCAGCTCAAGGCGCTGCGCCCGGCGCCGGACGCGGGGTAGGGTGCCGGCGTGAACGCGCGCCGCTGGCTCGTTGATCCCCCGTCCGGCTATCCGTGGCGCGCGGTGCTGGTGGCGCTGGTTGTGGTGTGGGCGGTGCTCTTCGCCGGCACGCTGGCGATCGATGCGGCCTGGGAGTGGCGTACCACCCAGGAAGATCCCCGCTACGCGCGCTTTCCGGGCACGTGCTACTGGTCCGGCGACGCGCGCAACTACATGCGTATCGCCATCAACGGCTACACGGATTACACGCCCTGGCTCGGCCCGTTTCACTTCACCTCCCTCAACGACCGGAGTTGGTGGCCGCTGTTCCCCAACGCCGTCGATCTGGCGATCCGGCTGGGCGGCGGGATGTGCGCCTCGCGGACGGTGAACGGGATCGCGTTCCTGGCGCTGGTGCCGCTGTTCCAGGGGCTGACCGGCGAGCGCCGGTGGTGGCGGCTGGCGGCCCTGACGGCGCTGCCGTTCGGCGCGTGGCTGTACGTCGGCGAGGCGGACACGTTCTTCCTGGCGTTGTCGGCGGCGCTGATGTGGACCTGCCGCCAGGGGGCGCGCTGGCCGGTGAGGGCCGGGCTGGCGGCGCTGGTGGGCGGGGCGCTGGTGGGCCTCGCCAAGCCGAACGGGCTGGCGCTGATCCCGGCGCTGGTCGTCTGGGCGGCGGTCCTGGCGATCCGGCACGTGCGCGTAGTGCCCGGTGTGGGCCAGCCGCGCTGGCGGCGCGCGCTCGACAACGCGAATCCCGGCTGGGCGCCGCTGCTGGGCGCGCTGGGGATCGCGCTGGCTAACGCGTGGTGGCTCTACCAGACGAGCGGCTCTTACCCGTTCTACGTGCTGATGATGCAGCGGGCGCTGTGGTGGCGCGAGTTCGATCCCGGCGACGCGGCCTCGTTTGCGCGGGTGTTCCGCGGGGCGGTGGCATACGCGCGCGCCGGGCTGATCAACATGAACGAGCTTCAGCGGCTGGTCGAGCTGGCGGCGATCGCCTTCGCGCTGGCGTTGAGCGCGGCCCGCCTGCCGCCGCGCTGGGCGGGGAGCCGGGCGGACGCCATCCCGCTCCACTGGCGGATCGGCATCCTGAGCATGCTGCTGCTGATGTTCCTCAGCGGGCAATCGCACAGCATCGAGCGCTACACGGCGTCGAACGTCTTTGTCGTGCTGGCGTGGCATCGCCTCGTCTTTGGCACGCCGGAGGGACCCGGCGCGTGGCGGGTCACGACGTTCCCCGGCCTGATCCGGTGGACGTGGCTGGGCCTGGGGCCGGCGCTGTGGGCGCTGTCGTTCCTGCTGTTGGGCTGGAGGCCGCTGGGAAGCTGAGCCCGCGGCCCGATTTGCGCCCGGCCTGTTGCGGATTACAATCCGAATGGTATCAGGAGAGCACAACATGGTCGAATTACGGCCTGGACAGGGGCCGCGGCTGGCGCTCCAGCTCAGCGGGCGCGACGAAGGGCTGGCGGTGAGCGTCGTCGAGTCGCCGGTGGGCGAGGCGGAAGCCGCGAATATCGTGCTGCAGCGCATCGAGGACGTGCTGCGCATGGTCAGCCAGCCGGCGTTTCACGAGGACGTGGGGCGCGGGTTGTTCCGGGCCCTGTTCCCAGGGCCGCTGGGCGAGCTTTACCGGGCGGCGCTGACCCACGCGACGCTGGCCGGGCAGCCGCTGACGGTCGAGCTGCGCTTCGACCGCGACCTGGTGCGCGCGGCGCGGTACCCGTGGGAGCTGCTGCACGATGGCACCCGGTTTTTGCTGCAATCCGGCGCGGTGAACCTGGCGCGCTACCTGGCGTTCCCTGAGCCGCCGCGCCCGCTGGCCCCGCGCCACCCGATGGACGTCCTCGTGATCGCGTCCAATCCCGCCGACCAGCCGCCCCTGATGTCCGACTTCGCCGGGCTGCAAAACGCGTTTCAGTCCCTGATCCAGGCTGACCAGCTCGACCTGGCGTACCTGATCCCGCCGACCTGGGAGTCGATGATGGATTGGCTGTTGGCGGGCGCGCCGAGCGTGCTGCACTTCGAGGGACACGGCGCATTCTCGCGCACGGGGATGCTCGTCTTCGAGTCGACGGATGGCGAGTCCGACCCGGTCGATGCCCAGACGTTGGGCGCGGCCTTCTACGGCACCGACCTGCGGCTGGCCGTGCTCAGCGCGTGCGAGTCGGCGACGGCGGGCGAGGAGTCGCTGCTGGGCAGTGTCGCGCCAACGCTGATCCTGGCGGGGATTCCGGCGGTGGTCGCCATGCAGCAGCGCCTGCCGGACGAGGACGCGGTCCGCTTCTCGCGCGGGTTTTACACGGCGCTGCTGGCCGGGAAGGACATCGAGGCGGCGATGATCGCCGGGCGCAAACAGCTCGTCCGCACCGCGTACTGGTACGTCCCGACGTTGTACCTGCGCACGCACCGCACGCCGGAGATCCGGCAGGCGTTCTTGCAGCGCCGGGTCGATACCGCCGCGCCGCGCGCCGCCGCCGTCAATTTTCCGCTGCGCTTCGGCGTCTGGATTCGCCGCCCGGACTCGCCTCAGCCGGACGAGAACGAACTGCGCCGCCTGTTGGGGCTGGAGCCGGAGGAGGAGGTCAGCCGCGAGAGCAGCCCGGCGGCGCTGCGCTTCCCGGTCGAGATGGGACAGATCCGGCCCGGCCTGGTCGAGGTGCGGGTCGTGGCACCCGGCTGCGACATCCACACGACCGCCGTCAAGCGCGTGTCGGTCATGCCGGACTTCGACACGCCGCCGCTGTGGTTCGCGCTCACGCCGCGCCAGACCGGGCGGCTGGAACTCATCGTGGAGCTGTCGCAGGACGGGGTGATGGTCGCCTCGCTGGCGCACACGATCCGCGTGACGCCGGGGATGGAGGGCGCGCCGGTGGCGTCGGTCGTGTCGCACGACGACACCCTGGGCGAGATCGACGTGGAGCTGCCCCTGCTGGAACTGGCGCCGGACCCGATCGAACCCCGCGAGGAGCCCGCCGCGCCGCCGCCTGTCATGCGCGAGCCGCCGCCCTCGGTCAGGGAGCCGGCCCTCGCTGCCCCGCCCGCCGCCACGGGGGGCCTACCGGCGGGCGATAACTGGGTTGAAACCGTGCCTGAGCCGGTTGTCCCGGCGGAACCGGCGGCCTCGCCCGCGCCGGTTGTGCTCAGCGAGGCGGACCGCGACGAGATCCTCGACCAACTGATGCGCGAAATCGTCAAGGAAACCGCCTCGGCGCCGCGGAGCAGGGCCGGCTGGCGGCGGGGACTGTTCCTGCTGCTGGTCGGGCTGGCGATCGTCGCCGTGGTGCTGCTGGCGTTGTGGCTCGGCCTGATCTAGTCCGGCAGATCGATCTCGTCCAGCGGCTCGTTGATCCCGCTGAAAACGACCGTCTGGCTCTGGCTTGCCTCCACGGACAGCGACCGGAACCCCTCGGCGATCGCGTCCGCGCCCATCTCCGCCGAGAGCCGCACGTCCACCGTCTGGAGCAGCAGGCGGCCCGTGGCCGGATCGAGCGCTACGTACCACGTCAGCGTGCTGTCTTCGAGCAGGGCCTCGCGCAGGTCGTCCGCCGCGACGACGGGCGATTCGCTGCGCGTCAGCGGCCAGAACGGCGCGCGCAGCGCGTCCGGCAGGTCGGCCAGGGCGATCTCGATCGTGTACAGGTCGGCCTCGGTGCGCCGGTCGATGGCTGCGCGCTCTGGCCCTTCGATCGACTCGGCGGCCTCCAGCCAGGACTCCACATCGACGGCGAACGCGCCCGGCTGGAGACTCTCGACCAGGTTCAGGTCGGCCAGGGGCGGGATCTGCTCGGCGTCGTCCGCGTCGAAGGTGTCCCACTCGGCGGGCAGTTCGAGATCCTCGTCGGGGGGCGCCGTGATCGTCCCCTGCCAGAACATGTCACCGCCCAGCGCGGCGACGTCAAGCTCGATCTGCCAGTTCGACTCGGACGCGTCGCCGTTGTTGTCGATGGCGGTGGTGCCGCGCCCCATGACCGACAGGCGGGCGACGGGCCCCGTGTCGTCCGACCGGTCGTAGCCGCCCAGCAGGTTGATCGCCTGGTTGTGGCGCTGCCAGTAGAGCGTGTTGTAACCCTGGGCGGTCGCCACGTAGCTGAACGATTCCTCCAGTTCGGCCACGTAGGTCTGCCACGATTCCGCGTCCTCATAGGCGGCGGCGATCTGGTCGCGGGCGTCGTCTTGCGCGGCCAGCGGGGCGGGCAGCAGCGCCAGCCCGATCAGGATCACGATGGGCGAAAGCCAGCGTCGCATAGTGCCACCTCCTCTCATTCGGCGATCTCAGGCGCGGTGATGGTCACCGGCTCGTTCACGGCAGCGGGCTGGAAGGTCTGGACCGAATCCTGCACCAGGGCCATCGTCGCCCCTTCGAGCGTCGGATCGGTGATAAGGTCCGGCCCGATCTCGATGTCCATGTGCCATTCGTCGACGAACTCCACCAGCGCGTTCGTGTCCGGATCGACCGCCACGTAAACCGTGTAGCGCGTCGCTTCGTCGCTGAACAGCCGCTCGATCAGCGCGGGCATGTCGAAAGGCACGCTCTCCTCGTCGAACATGCCGGTCATGGCCGGCATGCCGATCAGGTCCAGCGTCCTGGCCGGGTCGAGGGCCAGTTGGTAGCGGTCCAATGCCTCGCCCGCCGGGTCCGTACTCGCCTCATAGGTAACGTCTAGCACGGCATCAGTCAACTCGTCGGCGAATCCGGGTGAGAGATTGCCGTCGATGGCGAGCACGCCTTCGATGTCGAACATGCTCATGCCGGGGAAGGCGCTCGCGCCGTCCGTGATGTCGTGCCACCCCGCCGGGAACTGCCCCGCGACGAGCGGATCATCGGTCTCTACGTTCAAATAGAACCGGTCCTCCACGATCCGCAGGTGGTACGCCACCGGGCCGATCTCGGTGGTTTCGTCCAGGCCGCCCCCCGTGAGCGTTTGCGAGATCGACTGCACGAAATCCATCCGGCGGGTCGCGTAGGCTTGCCCCGGCTCCTGCTGGACGGTTGTGGTGCCTTCCATCTTGATCGTCTGCGTCAGGACAACCGTCTCGTCCAGGTAGCTGATGCTGATGACCTGATCGATGGTTTGGCGAAGCTGGCCGGTATAGGTCGCCACCTGGGCGAAATCGTCCAGCACGACTCGCACTGCCGCCAGCGCGGCGTCGGTGTCCGGGGTGGGATCGTCTTGGGCGCGGGCGCGGATCGGAACGGCGACGAGTGCCAGCGCCAGCGCGACGGTGAAGAAAGTTCGCATGGTCAATCCTGTATTCTGGCGAATCGTCTCACCAGATTATACAGCAAGCCGGTCGCCGCCGCCGGGTTAATCGTCGTCATCACCGTCGTCATCGTCATCGTCGTCTCCGTCATCATCATCATCGTCGTCGTCATCGTCCGGTGCTTCCGGGCCAGGACCGGGCGCCGGAGGTGGCGAGGTGGGGACGATGGGGGCCTGCTGCGCCGGGGGCGGCGGGCTGGTGGCCGCCGGCGGGGCAAGGGCAGGGACCAGGATTGTCTGGCCGGGCACGATCAAGTTGGGATCGGGCAGGCAGTTGACCCGCTGCAGCTCGTCGACCGAGGTGTTGCGCGCCGCCGCGATGCTCGACAGGCTGTCGCCGGATTGGATGCCATATTCCGTCCACCCGGCAGGCGACGTCACCACACATGCCGTAGGCGTGGGCGATGGGCTGGGGGTGATCGTGGGCGTGTGGGTGAGCGACGCCGTCGGGGTCGGCGAGAGCGTCCGCGTCGGCGAAGGCGTCTGCGAGGGCTGTGCTGTAGCGGTTGGGGTGCCGGTCGCCGTCGCGGTGCGGGTGGGGGTCACGGGAGTGACCGTAGCGGTCGCACTCGGGATCGGCACCGTGCCCAGCCGCTCGTCGTCATCTGTCAGCCAGTTGGCGACCAGCACGATGACGAGAAGCGCCACTGCCACGGCGGCAGCGGCTGCCAGCCGAGACATTGGCAGAAACGAGCGGCGCGGCGTTTCCACGTGCGACGCAGCCTGCATCACCCGGGCATAGACGCGGGCTTTGGCGCCCGGCAGGACCGGCGGAGCGGCCCGGCGGACAGCCGTGCCCGCTTCGAGCAGCGCGCGCAGCTCGCGGGCATACTGCGGATAGGTCGCCAGGCAGTCGTCGAGGCTCGCCCCGGCGTGCAGGCGGTCGATGCAGTCGTTGAAGGCGTCAATCAGCCCGCTGTTCGCCATAGGCGGCCTTCCCTTCAGCGATGTGTAACGCCTGGCGGAGCGAGTTGATGGCTCGGAACTGCAACGATTTGATCGCGCTCACGCTCTTCCCCATGCTTTCGGCTGTGGCTTCCAGGTTCAACATTTGCCCGAATCGCAGAATGAGCACTTCCTGTTGATCGACGGCGAGCATCCGGAGCGCCTGCTGGACGCGCTCGATATCCATCGCTCGCATGAGCTGAGCTTCCGTGTCAGCGTCTGCCGCCAGCGGCAAGGCCTCGTCCAGCGACGTGGTCGAAAAGGGGCGCTGGTAATGATCGTAGAGGCTGTTGCGCGCCACGCGAAACAACCAGCCGCGCAGACTGTCCGCCGGGGCGTTGGGGCCTTGCACCGCGATCAAAAACTTGATGAACACGTCGCTGGTCAGGTCTTCGGCCACCGCCGGATCATCGACGCGCCACCGGATGAACTGGTACAGCGCATCGAAATACCGTTCGTAGATCTCGGCGATTGCCCGGCGATCACCGTGGCGCGCCCGCGCCAACAGCCGGTCTTCGTCGGGCAGGTCCGGCAGCGCCAATAACAACAGCAGCATGGTTTTTGCACCACCACGGACAGAGGGAACATGCTGCTCATTATAGACGCTGACCGGATGGATTGACCAGCGGCGGAAAGTCGCCCTCCCGCCGCCGGATTGCATCGCTGCGGGCATTTAGCTGTTAGTCGTCATCGTCGTCATCATCATCGTCGTCGTCGTGGTCGTCATCGTCATCATCATCGTCGTCGTGGTCGTCATCCCGGTCGTCGTCCCGATCATCGTCGTGGTCGTCATAGCGATCATCGTCGTGATCGTCATCCCGGTCATCGTCGTAGTCGTCGTCCCGGTCATCGTAGCGGTCGTCGTCGCTGTCATCGTCGCGATAATCGCTGCGGTCGTCATCGCGATCATCATCGCGATCATCATCCCGGAACTGGACGTTCGACACGTCCAGGCCGGTGCAGGGCCCTTCCAGCTCGCCCACGCTGGCGGCTACCCATGCCTGAGTCCCGCTCGCCGTGGCGATCTGCAGCCACGCGCCGCTGCTGTGCACGCCGGTTACCATGTATTCTTCGTCATCCAGCACGTAACCCAGGGTGTCGTAGCCCATGCCTGGCCCGGAGCGCAGGTTGGCCGAGCTGACTTCGATCTCGAAGACGCACCCGGCCATCACGGGCGAGCCGCCAACCGAATCGTCATCGCGATCGTCGCTGTCGTCGCTGCCGGGGATGTAGCGCCGCACTTCGCGGGCCAGCCATGTCCCGGTCGTCGACAGGTTAGCATGCACCTTGACCAGATCGCCCACAGCCAGGCCGGGCGTCACTTCGGCGTTTGCGGTGTCGAACACGATTCCCCCAATGGTCATCTGGCCGGCGGCGAGGGCTTCGAGCACGCCGATCAGCTCCAACTGGTCGCGGTCGTCGTCCCGCTCGGCGGCCTGGACTTCGTAGGCGCGGAAGGTGCCGTCTTCGAACAGGAAGCCTTCGACCTTGACCAGCCGGCCCACCGTGAGCGCGGTTTCAACTTCGGCGCCGGACACGTTGATCACCAGCCCGTTGACCGTGATCGAGCCGGGGCCGACGGCCTCGATGTTCCCCACGATCTCCAGGCGCTGGCTCGTTCCCTGGGCGAGCGCGTTGGGGGCCAGCGCCGCCATAGCGATCGTCAAAATGAGTGCTGCCAAAAAACCGGCATACAGGCGTTTCGAGGTGTTCATCGTCTACTCCTTGTGTTGATATCGGTTATTCCAGAAGACGCGCGATTGTTTTCGCTTGTCTACCTGTACCGACTGGCGAAAGCCAGAAAAGTTTCGACGAGTTGCGTAGTACTTTGGTCCTGCTGCCGCGCGTCAGGGGAAAAGTAGCGCCGCCGGGTGGAAGACCAGCGCCAGCGCGACAACCGCCGCAGCGGGATCGGGCACGAGGGTGGGGGAGAACGGCAGGCGCACGACGCGCCCGCTGATGTGGGCCGGGACTCCATCATACGCCCGGCTGTTGGCGAAATCGTCAGCTTCCTCGGCGCTCCAGGCGGGGGTCAGCAGAATCACGTCGGGGGCCAGCTCGTAGATCGTGACGTCGTCGATCTGGCGATAGTCATCGAAACCGGCCTGGGCCGCGGCGTTGATACCCCCCGCCCGCGCGATTAGGTCGCTGATCAGCGTGTCCTGCCCGAAGGTGTACCCCTCCGGCGTGAGCACCAGGGCGCGCACGGGGGCGCGCTCGCGCACCAGGCCGGCCACCGCGTCGAGGCGCCGGTCCAGGCGCGCCAGCGCCGCCGCTGCCCGGTCGTCGCGCCCGGTTGCACGGCCCAGGCTGGCGAGCGCGGCGGTCCAATCCTCCAGGCTGGTGACCGGCCCGGTCTGGAACACGGGAATCGCAGCGGCGCGGGCGGCTGCCACCCGGTCGGCGTGCAGCGCGGCGCTCGCCTCGGGGACCACCAGCAGGCCGATCTCGTCCCAGGTGGGGGACGCGGCGGGCATGTCTGCACCGAGGGTGATGATCTCGCGCGGGGCCAGCAGCGTTTGCAGGGGCGGGACCTGGCCCACCACGGCGACCTGCTGCGGGCGCTGCGGGATCACGACGATGGCGCCGGTGTGGTCGGTCACCCGGCGCGGGAACGGGTCCGGCGTGGGGTCCTGCGCGCGGGCAGGGCGGGCCGGTAGGATCACGAGACAGACGAGTGCGAGCACCAGGATCGCGCGGCGTGCGTTCATGGGGGTTTCCTGACGGTGACAAACAAGCCCGGCGGGACATCACCGGGCTTGTCGATCGGACGGTGCTAGTGGCGCGTAACGGGCTACTCGACCGCTGAGAGCAGCGAAACGTCGAGATCCGAATTGCCCACAGCATCCTCGAACAAGAAGTCGCGCATCCAGCCGTTCACGCCATTGAACGGGTACTCAAGCTCATCGAACGGGACGGAGACAGCGATCCAGCCGCCCGCGTCGTTGGTGCCTTTAACCACGACTTCGGTGCCGGCGGGCAGGAAGCCGATCGCATTATACAGATTGTCGTTGGGGCCAGCCCGCACGACCGCGTTCTGAACCTGGACGGTGGCCGTGGTGTAGGCGGGGCCGAAGTTGTCGGCCAGGCCATAGCCCATGCCGAACGACGGGTGATAAATCTCTACCCAGAAGTCATCGACCTGGCTCATCAGCGTGACGGGCGTGCCATCGTCGAGGCTGGCGAGGATCTCGGCACCAAAGTCCGCCTCAGCGTACACCGCGGCGTTCGAATCGCTGCCGCTGGCCGCGTCGACCATGACGTTGGGCACCGGGCTGAGGTAATCCACGTTCACGAAGCCGGTCGTGTTGTCCGCCGTGATGACCTGCGCCCAGTCGCCCTCGACGCCGAAGAAGGTCACGGCGTCGCCGGCGGTCAGGGTCCCGATCACGTCGGCGAAGATGTCAGCTTCGGCGAAGATGCCGATCTGATCGGTGCCGTCGAGCACGATGAAAGCGGACTGCAGATCGTCTGCAGCGGGCGCCCATCCGGACGCGACCGCCCAGCCGGTCTGCCCGTCGCCGGTCATGAGGTACGTCCACTCACCATCGGTCCCCAGGACGCTGGCGACCGTGCCGTCCGGCAGCATGGCGGTGATCTCGGCGCCGAAGTCAGGCTCGGCGTACAGGCCCACCGAACCCGTCCGGGCGGTGGACACGATGACCTTCGGGGCCAGCAGGGGCAGGTTGAGAATGATCACGCCGTCGGCCATCACAAAACCGGTCCCTTCGGCGGCTTCCACCTCCAGCCACTGCCCGCTGGCGTCGGATGCGAGCACCGCGACGGTGGTGTAGGGGGCAAGCTCGGCCACGACTTCGGCTGACTCGCTGGGGGCATCGTAGAGCGTGACCGGGCCGGTCGTCAGGGCCTTGAGGTCGGCGCTTCCCGCGGCGGCAGCCGTCGTGAGGCCGCTGATTGCCAGCATGGCGATCACGATCAGCAAAATTAGTACGCGATTCTTCATGACTCTCTCCAATCTTTCTGACTTGAGGTAAGCGCAATGGCATTAAAACAGCATACTGCTGCGACCGTCCATTATTATACGTCAAGACCGGCGGCTGTGCATAGATAGATTAGCCTGACGCCCCCCGGTTCTCTCCGATCGACTGGCTGGCCGGGGCGGCTGTGGCCGGGTCCGAAAGGCCGCGCTGCCAGCGCTCGATGATCATCTGGCCCTCGTCGTGCTGCATCCAGGCGAACCAATCCCGGTAGGGGCTGTCGTCTGCGGGGGGCGAGGCGCCCGCGATGTACAGTGGGGTGCGCAGGGGATACGTGCCGGCGCGGACCGTCTCGACGGAGACCGCCACCGGCTGCCCATCCGGCCCGGCCACGAGCGGCACGGCGCGGATGTTCGGCTCCAGCCGCGACAGGCTGACGTAGCCCACGGCGCCCGGCTCGACGCTGACCAGGTTGATCACGCTCTGGCTGGAGAGGGCAAGCTGGCTCGCCAGCAGGACAGGCCGCCCCTGCATGACCAGCCCATCGAACGCCAGGCGGATGTCGGCGCCCGGCTCGCGGCTGATCACCGTGATGGGCAGGTCCGGCCCGCCGACGTCGATCCAGCGGGTGATGCGCCCCTGAAAGATGAGGCGGAGCTGCTCTACCGTCAGGGCGGGCACGGTGTTGGCGGCGTTGACGATGATGGCGATCCCATCGTGGCCAAGCGGCGCGACCCACAGCCGGGCGTTGGCGGGCAGGAAGGTCGTCAGCGCGAACGGAACCTGCCCCGTGACCAACTGGGTGTAGACCGCTTCCCAGTTGAGGGCGGCAGTCTGGACGGCGAGCAGAACGTCCGGGCGCTTGTAACCGGCGGCCAGATCCTGGAGCAGCGGATAGGTCGTCGTGGTTGCCAGGACGCGCACGCTCAGCACGCTGGGGGTATGTGTCGGTACATAGACCGGGCCACTACAACTTGCCAGCGCCAGGCCAATGATGACAATGGTGCGTTTGGCCCGCTTCATGCCTCCCTCTCATGTCAAGAGGGCCACCAGCAATGACATTGTGCCGAACGCTGCGCAATACACCGCAAAACCGTACAGACTCCGCTCTTTGAGCAGACGCATCAAGAACCAGATACACGCGTACCCCACCGCCGCCGCCGCCGCGAACCCGGCGATCAACGGTAGAATCATGTCCTGCCCAACGGTGACATCGCCGGTGACGACATCCAGCGCCTGTTTGAAGCCAGCCCCAAAGATGATCGGCGTGGCGAGCAGGAAGCTGAATCGTGCAGCCGTGGCGCGTGGCAATCCCCGCCAGATTCCCGTGGCGATGGTGCTGCCGGACCGGGAGATGCCGGGAAAGATCGCGAACGCCTGAGCGACGCCCACCGCAAGGGCATCGCGGACAGTCAAAGCGCTCAAAGACTGGTTGGCCGAGCCGGTCCTTTCCGATACCGTGAGCAGCAGAGCCGTCACCAGCAGGAACACGGCGACAAGCGCGGGTTTAGAGAAGGCGGACTCAAAGGTGTCTTCGAGCAAAGCCCCCGCCAGGGCGGCGGGAACTGTCCCCAAACCAATTAACAGCAGGAGACGTGCATCAGGATCTTGGGTTGAGCGAGTGCGCAGCGCAGTCCAGCCGGCACGTAACAATGTCAGCCAGTCGCGCCAGAAATACGTCAGCACGGCCACCAGGGTCCCGAGATGAACCACCACGTCGAACACGAGCGGCGATTCGTCCCAGCCTAAAAGCCAGGGAACCAGAACCAGGTGGCCCGAGCTGGAAACAGGCAAAAACTCAGTAGCACCTTGCAAGATGCCCAGAATGATAGCTTTCCACAATTCCAAGGGAGCGATCCTTTCGGTGGCTCGCTTGCCAGGTACACAACATGATCATTCCGGCTTTACCGACTAGCTGGCGGGAATGCTCAGTGCCCCTTTCTGCGCTCCGACGGGCTGGTAGGCCGCCAGGAACGAGTTCGCATAGTCAGTAAATGTGCCGCCCAAAATGGCGGCGCGCATCTCACGCATCAGCGTGAGCAGAAGATGCAAATTGTGAATGCTCAGCAGTTGGTGTGCCAGGATTTCTGAGGCTTTGACCAGGTGGCGGATGTATGCACGCGAAAAGGTCCGGCACGTGTAGCACGTGCAGCCCGGCTCAAGCGGATCCGGGTCGGCGGCATACTGGCGATTGCGCATGTTGATCCGGCCCTCGCGGGTGAGGGCGGCGCCGTTGCGCGCCACGCGGGTGGGCAGAACGCAGTCGAAGATGTCGACGCCGCGCGCCACCCCATGCACCAGGTCTTCGGGACTGCCGACGCCCATCAGGTAGCGCGGCGTGTGGGTAGGCAGGAAGGGCGTAGTGTGTTCGAGGGTAGCCAGCATTTCCGCTTTGGTTTCGCCCACGGCCAGCCCCCCAATGGCGTAGCCGGGCAGGTCCATCTCGGCAGCAAACCGGGCCGATTCTTCGCGCAGGTCCGGGAAGATGCCGCCCTGTGCGATGCCGAACAGCGCCTGGCGCGCCGGATCGCCGCTGCGGTGGTGTTCCTCGACACAGCGGGCGAGCCAGCCGTGCGTGCGATCCAGCGCGGCGCGAACTGCCGCGCGGTCGTTGGGCACCGGGCATTCGTCGAAGGCCATGATGATGTCAGCCCCCAGGTTGTGCTGGATGCGAATGGACGTTTCGGGCGTGAAGCGGTACAGCGAACCATCGAGGTGACTGCGGAATGTCGCCCCGTCAGAATCGAGTGAACGAAGTTCCCCCAGGCTGAAGACCTGAAAGCCGCCCGAATCGGTGAGGATCGGGCCATCCCAGGCCATGAACGAGTGCAGCCCGCCCAGCTCGGCGATCAGCTCGTCGCCGGGGCGCAGGTGGAGATGGTACGTGTTCGCCAGGACGAGCGTGGCGCCCAGCTCGTGCAGCTCGCGCGGCTCGACCGCCTTGACGGTGGCCTGCGTGCCGACGGGCGCAAAGACCGGGGTTTGGATGGGCCCGTGAGGCGTTTCCAGCACCCCGGCGCGCGCCATGCCATGCTCGGCTTCCAGCGTGAACGTGAACGTCATAGGTTACCTATGGCCGGGCTGTTCTATTTATAGCCCGCTGACATGCGTCTGCAAGTCCAATATCAGGGCACCATTATATCAGGTGGCTTGGATTTGGCGAAAACCGCCGCAACACAAAAAATGGCCGGGTCTGACGATCCCGGCCCAGGTCGCAGCAGGCGTTTGCCTGTGGCGCATCAGGAACTGACGTAGATCTCTTTGAGGTGCAGTTGGGTGATGATCTCGTAGGCTTCGGCGCGCGTTTCGACGAACACCATCCGCGGGACGCGCGACGACGTGCGGGCCATCAGCGAGAAGGTGGCCTCCATCAGGCCGCTGGCGCCGACGAAGACGAAGCGCTGCATGTTGGCGGGCCAGCGGCCCATCAACTGCTCGTTGACGGTCGAGAAATTGACGGGGGACGGGCCTTGTACTACGCCCAGGCCATAGACGGTGTGATCGACTGCCTGGGCCAGCGCCATCGTCCGCGCGTGGGCCTCGTAGAGGTCCTCGGCGGTCCACCGGCCAGAGAAGTCCCAGCGGATGATCGTCTTTTCTTCGTTGTCCCAACGGACCGTAATTGCCATGGGGGGTGTCTCCGGACGTGTAACTGGCTTCATTAAGACAATGGTGACTTACAGATGATTTATACCGCATGCCTTCATGGATTGTAAATGGTCCCTGGGTACTGGTGGCGGCCCGGAGGCGGATTCTGGCGCACGCGGCGCGGGGGAGAATCACTGCCGGGCGAGGGGAAGCGCGCCCGCCCGGCAGCCGTTACCTGACCGGAGATCAGCCGTTGGCCGCGTCGTCCTCGGGCGTGGCCGTTGGCTGCGGTGCTGCATCAGCCGCGCAGCGGAACCCGACCGCCGGTGACGTGGTGGCGGGGTTGGCGCTGCGGCGATGAACGGTGCGCAGGAACAGCGGCGCGGTATCCCAACTGCCGCCGCGCAGGACCTTCTCGGTGCCCGTCGGAGGGCCCTGGGGGTTGGGCGTCGGGTTGTCGGCCTGCTGCGCGTAGTAGTCCGGGCTGTACCAGTCGGCCACCCATTCCTGGACGTTGCCCGCCTGGTTCACCGCGCCATAAGGGCCGGCGCCGACCTGGTAATCGTACACGTTGGTCGTCCCGCCAATGTTGGACTGAGACGAATTGGCGCGCGCCGCGTCGAACGTGAAGCCCCAGGGATAGATGTAGTTATCCGGCCCGCGCGCAGCGCGTTCCCACTCGGCCTCGGTCGGCAGGCGGCGGCCAATGGCCTCGCAGTACGCCTGCGCCCCGTACCACGTCACCGAGGTGATCGGCCTGTCCGCCAGCACTTCCTCGCTGGTCAGCCCGTACTCCTGGCCGTCGAACGTGATGAAGCTGCCCTCCGACTCGGCGACCGTGGCCGCGCAGCGCTGGCCCTGGCAGCCGGTGAGGTGGCTGCTGGGTCCCAACTCGTTGAGGAACTGCACGAACTGCCGCGCCGACACCTCCTGCACCTCGATCTGGAAGCTGTCGACGGTGGTCTGGTGCGCCGGAACCGAGTCGGACGTCCAGGCGATGTCGCAGGTGCTGCCGTATAGCGCGCATTCGTCCACGGCCTGCGCCGCTTCTTCCAGGGTGGTGCCCATTAGGAACACGCCGCCGGTCACCGGCACGAGGCCGGTGGCCGACTGCCGCAGAGCGCTGCCGGACGGCGCGGGCGTTGGCGTGGTGCTGTCGGGAAGCTCGGGCAGGGCGGTCGGCGTGGCGAGCTGGCTGGCGGCGGTGACGGTCAGGACCGCGTTGGCGAACTCGGCCCTATACGTGGCGGTGAAGGCGTTGGTCGCGGGCGGCGGCGCCGCCGTCGCAGTGAGATCGAGCCAGACCTGCGTCTGAACGGGCACGGTCGGCGTGGGCGTGTTCTGCTGGGCGAGGGTGCTGGGCAGCCCCAACACGGCCAGGCCGAGCAGCAGCACGACGGCGATAATCGCAGAAACTCGGGGTGTGGTTCTTTGCTTGCCGGGCATAAGATTCCTCCTGGAATTGACGGCAGTGGCCCCCTTTCACGAGAGTATACCGGGCGCGTCCTCAAATCAAAAAAACGCCGCGTGATGTTGTGCGTTTTGTGCAAGCCGTCACGTTTACCTGGCCGATCACCTGTGATATAATGTCGCTGGCACACCCCGGAAATGGTGCTATTATCTAAGCCCACATGGAGCACAAAAGGCGATGCGTCACTATCAAAAGCTTGATAGCGTAACTTATGATGAGGCCAACGACACGCTCATGCTCGGGTGCACTGATCCCGGCGCCTCTCAGGTGTCGTTGTGGTTTGGGCGCGAGGGGATGTACCTGAGCATCTCGGCCAATTACGGGCCGTTGGAGATCGCGCTGCGGCCCCGCCACCGCGACCTGGTCACGAGCCTGGCGCAACTCAAGCCGACCGAGCGGCTGGCGGTCATGCGCATGGTCGGGACCGGGCAGGCGCACCTGGAACTGGGCTTGACGACGGATGGCGACCTGCTGCTGCGGGCGACCATCGTCGCGGACGCGACCGGGCACTTTGCCATCAACATGGTCGCCACGCCGGACGTACGGCGCGAATTGTTCGAGTGGTTGGACGTGGAGAACGAAGCAATCGCCTAGCGTCACCGAATCGACCCGGCTGCGGGGAGAGCGCCGCGCCGTTCCGGATCGCCGGGCGGCAGGCCACCGAAGGGGCAAGCGAGGCCGACCCACGACTGGGGTTCTCGCGAAACTCTCAGGTCACAATACCCGTGGACCGGCCTTCCTCTGGAAAGCGTGACTCGCACGCGCCGAAGGGGCAATCCCACCGTTGACGGGTGGGCGAATCTCTCAGGCAGACACGACAGGGGGCAGACAGTCAATTGATGCTGTCTGCCCGTTTTTTATGCTACACTGTGGGCGCCAGCGAGCCTGGCGGCAAACATTCTGAATGAAAGGACTTCAAAAGATGGCTGATTGGAAAACCCCAGACAACGCGAAATATACCGAAAACGACGAATGGATCATCGTTGACGGCGATACCGCCAAGGTGGGCCTGACCGATTACGCGCAGGACCAGCTTTCGGATATCGTGTTCGTCGATATGCAGGTGGAAGTCGGCGACACCGTCTCGGCGGGTGATTCGTTCGCCACGGTCGAGAGCGTGAAGGCCGCGTCCGACGTCTACGCGCCGGCCAGCGGCGAAGTCGTCGCGGTCAACTCGGCGCTCGACGACACGCCGGAGACGATCAACGGCGACCCGTTCGGCGCGGGCTGGATGATCGAGATCAAGCTCAGCGACGCGGGCGAGCTGGACGGCCTGCTCGATGCTGCCGCCTACGCCAAGCACTGCGCCGAGCGCGAAGGCTAAAACGTCCGATTTGTTCTGGGGCCGGATGTGGCTGCATCCGGCCCTCTCATCGACACCTTTTTTTGAGGAGTTTTTTGCCACATGACCTACATTCCCCACACGGATGCAGACCGCAAAGCCATGCTCGAAGCGATTGGCGTGGACTCGCTCGACGACCTGTTCGACGCTGTGCCCGCCGATCTGCGGTTCCCGGAGCTGGACCTGCCGCCGGGGCTCAGCGAGATGGAAACCGCCTGGGAGCTGAACGGGCTGGCGAGCGCCAACGTGGCCGCGAACGATTTCGCGCTGTTCCTGGGCGCCGGGGCCTATAATCATTTTATTCCGAGCGTCGTCAACCATATTTTGCTGCGCGGCGAGTTCTACACCGCCTACACGCCGTACCAGCCGGAGTTGAGCCAGGGCACGCTGCAGGCGATCTTCGAGTACCAGAGTATGATGTGCGCGCTCACCGGGATGGACGTCGCCAACGCGAGCCATTACGACGGCGCGACCTCGCTCGCCGAAGCGGTAATCGTGGCGAACGCGCATTTCCGCGGCAAGCGCTCCAAGATCATCCTCAGCCCCGGCGTCAACCCGCAGTACCGCGCCGTGGTCCGGACGTATCACCAGGGCAACGACCTGAAATTCGTCGGCGACAAAGGCAGCGCCACCGTGCCGGACCTGGTAGACATGCTCGACGACGACACGGCCATGCTGGTGGTGAGCTATCCCAACTTCTTCGGCCAGATCGACGACCTGACCGGGCTGGCGAAGTCCGTCCACGACGCGGGCGCGCTGCTGTGCATGGTGGTCGACCCGATTGCGCTGGGCCTGTTCAAGTCGCCGGGCGAGCTGGGCGCCGATATCGTGGTTGGCGAAGGCCAGCCGCTCGGCATCCCGCTGAGCTTCGGCGGGCCGTACCTGGGCTTTTTCGCCACCCGTGAGAAATTCGTCCGCAAGATCGCGGGGCGCATCGTGGGCGAGACGGTCGACGCCGACGGGCGCCGCGCGTACGTGATGACGCTCCGCCCGCGCGAGCAGGACATCCGCCGCGAAAAGGCGACGAGCAACATCTGCACCAACCAGGGGCTGATGGCGCTGGCGGCGTGCGTGTACATGAGCGTGATGGGCAAACACGGCCTGCGCCGCGCCGCGGAGTTGTGCTATCACAAGGCGCATTACGCGGCCCAGCAGATCGACGCGCTGGAAGGCTACAGCGTGGACATGAGCCAGCCGTTCTTCAAGGAATTCGTCGTGGCGTGCCCGGAGCCGGTCGCGGCGATCAACGACGTGCTGCTCGAGCACTGGGGCATCATCGGCGGTTACGACCTGTCCAAAGACTATCCCGCGCGCGAGAACCAGATGCTGCTGGCCGTGACCGAGATGAACACCAAGGACGAGATCGATACACTGGTCGAGGCGCTGCGCTCGGCGCCGGACGATATCGCCAACCACGCGCACCACCATCACCACCATTCGTAGGGCTGCCAAATAGGATTGATGCGATGACCGATGAACTCATTGTTAACAAGAACGGCGCGCCGCCGCCGCTGGAGCCGCTGATTTACGACCTGGGCGCGCCCGGACGCACCGGCGCCATTCTGCCCAAGCCCGATGTGCCCGAAGCCGACCTGCCGGCGGACCTGCTGCGCGACGATCTCGACCTGCCGGAAGTCAGTGAGATGGACGTGGTGCGGCACTTCCTGCGGCTGAGCCAGTTCAACTACGCCATCGACAAGGGCTTCTACCCGCTGGGCTCGTGCACGATGAAGTACAACCCCAAGCTCAACGAGGACATGGCCCGGCTGCCCGGTTTCGCGCTGGCCCACCCGCTGCAAGATCCGTCGACGGTGCAGGGCGCGCTGGCGCTGATGTACCAGCTCCAGGAATGGCTGGCCGCGATCAGCGGGTTGGAAGCCGTCAGCCTGCAGCCCGCCGCCGGCGCGCAGGGCGAATTTGCCGGTATCCTGATGATCCGCGCCTATCACCTGGCGAACGGCGAGGCGCACCGGACCAAGATCATCGTGCCGGACAGCGCCCACGGCACCAACCCCGCCACGACGGCCATGACCGGGCTGGAGGTCGTCGAGATTCCGTCCGACGATAACGGCGACGTCGATCTCGACAAGCTGCGCGAGGTGTGCGGCGAGGACGTGGCCGGCATGATGATCACGGTGCCCAACACGCTGGGCGTGTTCGAGCGGCACATCCAGGATATCGTAGACATCATCCACGGCTGCGGCGGCCTGATGTACATGGACGGCGCGAACATGAACGCCATGCTCGGTATCGCCAAACCGGGCGATCTGGGCTTCGACGTGATGCACTACAACCTGCACAAGACGTTCAGCACGCCGCACGGCGGCGGCGGGCCCGGCAGCGGGCCGGTGGCCGCGGGCGACAAGCTGCTGCCCTTCCTGCCGGGGCCGATCGTGACCATCGTCGACGAGGGCGACGAAGGTGAGCCGCCGCTGTACGGCCTGACCATGCCGGAGCAGAGCATCGGGGCGCTCAAGGCGTTCTGGGGCAACTTCGGCATGTTGATCCGCGCCTTCACGTACATCTCGGTCAATGGGGCGGACGGGCTGCGCGCGGTGACCGATCACGCCGTGCTCAACGCGAACTACATCCGCAGCAAGCTGCAGGGCACGTACCCGATGCCGTTCGAGCGCATCTGCGGGCACGAGTTCGTGTGCGAGGGCCACTTCAAGGACGCCGAAGGGATTCACGCGCTGGACATCTCCAAGCGCCTGATGGACTACGGCTTCCACCCGCCGACGAACTACTTCCCGCTGATCGTGCCCGAGGCGCTGCTCATCGAGCCGACCGAAACCGAGACGAAAGAAGCCTGCGACGCGTTCGTCGAGGCCATGCTGGCGATTGCCAAAGAGGCGAAGGAATCGCCCGACGTGCTGCACGAAGCGCCGCATGTGACGCCGGTCAAGCGCGTGGACGACGTGCGCGCGGCGAAAGACCTGATCCTGTGCTGCCGGGTCATTCCGGACTGGGACGCCGAGGCGGCGGAGTAGCTCGCAAACTGCAACCGGGGATCATTCAGCGGCGGGTCGAGGGTTGGCCCGCCGTTGTTTGTGGGGCCGGGTTGCGGCGCGGTGGCGGCCTTTGACATCATCTATGTGAACGCAAACCAGACGTAGAGGAGCATCATGCGATACTTCATCACCGGCGCGACGGGGTTCATTGGCGGCGAGGTGACCCGGCAGCTTGTCGAGGCGGGTCACGACGTGGTTGCCATCGCCCGGTCGCCGGAGCGGGCAGGCGATCTCGTCAAGCTGGGCGTCAGCGTGCACCAGGGCGACATCACCGACAAAGAGAGCATGCGCGGGCCCATGACCGGCGTAGATGGCATTTTCCACGTGGCGGGATGGTACGAGATCGGCATCCGCGACGTGGCCCGGATGGAACGGATCAACGTCGAGGGCACGCGCAACGTACTCGAGCTGATGCGCGAGCTGGCGATCCCCAAAGGCGTCTATACCAGCACGGTCGGCGTGTTCTCGAACACACACGGCCAGCTCGTGGATGAGTCCTACCGGCACGCCGACGGCTTCATCAATGCCTACGAGCGGACCAAGTGGCAGGCCCATTACGAGGTGGCCGAACCGATGATTCGCGATGGGCTGCCGCTGGTGATCGTCATGCCAGGGCTGGTCTACGGACCGGGCGACACAAGCCTGCTGGGCGAGATGCTCATCGAGTGGCTGCGGGGCCGGCTGTGGGTGGCGCCCGGCGGGGCCGCGTACTGCTGGGCGCACGTCGAGGACACGGCGCGCGGGCACCTGCTCGCGATGGAGAAGGGCGTGCCGGGCGAGTCGTACATCATCGCCGGGGAACCGGCTACTTTCGCCGAGGTGGTGCAGAAGGGCGAAGAATGGTTCGGCATTCCCGCCCCCCGGATCACGGTTTCGCCGGGCGTTGCCCGGGCGCTGGCGGGCGTGTTGGGCCTTGTCGAGAAGGTCGTCCCGCTGAGCGGCGCCTACTCGGCGGAAGGGCTGCGCACGGTGGCCGGGGTGTCCTACTATGGCTCGAACGCGAAAGCGCGGCGCGAGCTGGGGTTCGACCCGCGCCCGCTGGAAGACGGGCTGCGCGCGACGGTCGAGCACGAGATGGCGCGCCTGGGCATCCAGCCGGGGCGAGGGACGAACTAGCCCGGCACACAGATACCGGCGAGTTACGCGCGTTTTTGCGCGACGATGACGGCCCGGTCCGGCGTGGACGCGGCGGCGTCGAACGGCGCCAGCGCGCCGGTCAGCGTCGCCTGGACGTCGAAGCCGGTGCGATCCAGCATGGCGACGATGCCCTGCACCGGGTAGCCGCGATCGGTGTGGATCTCGTCCTGGCGCGTCCAGGCGTCGCCCTCGCGCCGCCAGATCGTGTGCAGGCGCGTCGTGCTGAGCGTTTCGAAGCTGAACCGGCTCTGTACGGTGATCACCAGGTCATCGTGGTTGTCGTAGGCGATGAGGTCCGCACTGCCCCCGATATCGGCCAACCCCCGGATCGTGTGCACGTCGAAGACGAAGTAACGCCCAGGGTCCAGGGCGCGGTTGACGCTGGCGAAGGTCTGCTCCAGCTCGCGCAGGCTGGTCACGGCGTTCAGCACCCCGTCGATCGCCATCACCAGATCGACCGGGCCGACGGGCGAGTCGAACTGGCGCATGTCCGCCTGCACGAAGTCCGGCGCGTCGAACGAAGACCGCTCGCCCTGGGCGCGCGCCTGGGCCAGCATGTAGGGGTTGTTGTCGATGCCCATGGCGCGATAGCCGTTCTGCACGAGCCAGAGCGCGCTGGTCCCCGTGCCGCAGCCGAGATCGAGCACCCGGCGTCCGGCCCAGTCGAGCGATTGGACGTACGCCAGGTAGCGCGGGATCGCCCCGGCGGCGAAATCGGCCAGCCCGGCCCGGTCGTAGACCTCGGCCAGCGCGGCGTAGGGCGCGACGAGAAACGGGGATTGTCGGTTCATGAGTCTGTCACCACCGTGGATAAGGGCGCGTCTAGCTGTTTATACACCGAGTTGCCCGTCTCGTACCAGCGCTCGCGTGCTAAGGGCCGGTTGATGGCTGCCGGAGCGAGGCGTAGCTGAATATGGTCTCATACGGCACCGAATAGAGCACGACGCTGCCCTCGGCGAAATTGTCCGCGTTGAAGGCCGGGTCTTCGATCATGTAGTTCTGATTGCCGGTGTTGCCCTTCAGCGGGCCGAGATCGATCTGCAGGTTTGCCACCTGGTCGAGATCGGCCTGGGTGGTAGGGTTGGGGTAGGCGCTGAGCAGCACGTGAAGCTCCGGCCCGTTCATCGCCTCCAGGTTTTCGAGCCGCAGCACGCGCCGCCCATCCGACAGCCGGTAGATGCTGGCCGTGCCGCTGGCGAGGCGGATCGGTGTAATCGGTGCGAAGTCGCCGGTGAGTAGGAGCTGCACGTCGCCAGGGCTGGGATCGATGGCGGGCAGGTTCGGCTCCTCGACGTCGACGTCTTCGGCCAGCCGCGCGCCGACGAAGTCGATCGCCATCTGCGGGTCGCTGTCGTACATCTCGGTATAGCGATCCTGCTCCTCGTTCGAGAACAGGAGAAATTCCTCGGGGAAGATGGCCTCTTCGGGTTCTTCCTCGATATACCCCGAAAACTCCTTGAGCCAGAGGGGCGAGAAAAACAGGATGGCGACCACCAGCGCCCCGACCAGCAGGGCACCCCACGCGGGCCTCGTATTCATAACATTTGCTTTCTCGAATGGCGCGAAACCAGCGGGGAGATCATAACGCCGCGCGGGCATTTGGTCCAGGTTGACAATGCAGAACGCATGTGCTAGATTTACCGGGCACGTGATCCCTGCCTTGTGGATGGTGATGCTATGACCCCAAGCCCGCATTCTCCGCTGCCGCTGCCTGTGGTGCGCCGGCTGGCCCTGCACGCGCAAGCCCTGGCGGCCCCGGTCGATTCCGGCGCGCTGTACGACATCGTCGAACAACTGGGCTGCGTCCAGATCGACACGCTGCACATGGTCCGGCGCAGCCATTACCTCGTGCTGTGGAGCCGGGTCGGGCAGTACGACCCCGCCGATTTCGACCGGCTGGTTTACGATCCGGAGGCCCGCCGCCTGTTCGAATACTGGCAGCACGCGGCCTCGATCATCCCGCTGGCGGAGTACCGCTACCGGCTGCACAAGATGCGCTACTACCAGCAAGGGGGCGGGTGGTGGCCCAAGTGGAGCGAAGAACCGGCCAACCGCGCCGTGATCGACGCCGTGCGCGAGCGCGTGCGCGCGGAAGGCGGGCTGAGGGCCGCCGACTTCAAGGACGACCGGCCCAACCGGGGGACCTGGTGGGACTGGAAACCGGCCAAGCGCGCGCTCGAATACCTGTACAACACCGGCGAGTTCATGATCGCGGACCGGGTGAACTTCCAGCGGGTGTACGACCTGCGCGAGCGGGTGCTGCCCGATTGGGTCGATACATCCGAACCAACGCCGGACGAAGAACACCGCCACCACGTCGCGCGGGCGGCGCGGGCGCTCGGCATCGGCACCGCCGGGCACATCGCCGACTACGCGTACATGAAACGCGGCGTGGCCGCGCCCTACGTGGCGGAGCTGGTCGAGGGCGGCGAGCTGATCGAGGTGGACGCCGAAACCGCGGGCGGGAAGGTCGCCACGCTGCTGGTTCACCGCGACCTGCTGCCGCTGGCCGAGCCTGCCGCCGATGGCGCGCTGCCCGCGGAGCACACGACGTTCCTCAGCCCGTTCGACAGCCTGTTCTGGCCGCGCGACCGCGACGAGCAGATCTGGGGATTCCGGCAGCGGCTGGAAGCCTACAAACCGGCGGCGGATCGCATCTGGGGCTATTTCTGCCTGCCGATTCTGCACCGCGAGCGGCTGGTGGGGCGGTTCGATCCCAAGCTGGAGCGCACGAACGGCACGCTGCGCCTCAAGGCGCTCTACCTGGAGCCGGACATCGCGCCGGAGGACGAGTTGATCGCGGATGTGGCGGGGGCGATGCGTGATTTCATGGCGTGGCACAGCGCGACCGATCTGGTGATCGAGCGCAGCACGCCGGACGAATTCGGCGCGAAGCTGCTCGCCGCGCTGTAGCGCCGCGCGCGACTAGACGTCCTTGCCCAGGCGGGCCAGCCGCGCCTTGACCTCGGCCTCGTAGCCGATTTCCTTTGGCTGGTACCAGCCGGGCGGCGCCATGCCTTCCGGCAGATAGCGCTGCTCCACCCAGCCGCCGGGATAGTCGTGGGGATAGCGGTACTCGCCCATATCGCCGTAAGCCGTCTCCATGGCCTGCCGGTAGTTCTCGCGGGCGGCGCCGTAGATGTTCGTCGTTTTGTCGCGCAGGTAGGACGGCACCTCGCCCGCGCCGTGTTCTTCGACGTGGCCCAGCGCCTTCCAGATCGCGCCGGCGCTGTTGCTCTTGGGCGCGGTCGCCAGGTACAGGCACGCGTGCGACAGGAAATACTGCCCCTCCGGCATCCCCACCCACTCGAACGCCTGGGCTGCCGCCGATACCACGACCAGCCCGTTCGGGTCGGCCAGGCCGATGTCTTCGCTGGCAAGAATGAACAGGCGGCGCAGGATGAAGCGCGGGTCCTCCCCGGCGTGGAGCATTTTCGCCATCCAGTACAGCGCGGCGTCGGGGTCCGATCCGCGCACGCTCTTGATGAAGGCGCTCACCGTGTCGTAATGCTCGTCGCCGCTCTTGTCATAGCGCAGGGCGCGCTGTTGGATGCTCTCCTGCGCGACCTCCAGGTCGATCAGGATCGCGCCGCCGGGACCGGGCGCGGTGGTGCGCGCGGCCAGCTCCAGCGCGTTGAGCGCGCTGCGCGCGTCGCCCCCGGCCACGTTCGCCAGATGGGCGGCGGCGTCATCGGTCAGGCGGATCGGGAGCTGGCCGAGGCCGCGCTTGGTGTCGTCCAGCGCCCGCTGCATGATCTCGATCACGTCCGCCTCGCTGAGCGGGCGAAGCTGGAAGACGCGGCTTCGGCTGAGCAGCGGGTTGACCAGCTCGAAGAACGGGTTTTCGGTCGTCGAGCCGACGAGGACCACGGTGCCATCCTCCACGAAGGGCAGCAGGCCGTCCTGCTGGGCGCGGTTCCAGCGGTGGATCTCGTCGATGAACAGGACGGTGCCCTGGCCGTACATGCCCATCCGGTCCTGGGCGGCGGCGATCAGCTCGCGCAGGTCTTTCACGCCGGAGGTCACGGCGTTGAGCCGGCTGAAGTGGCGCTTGGTGTGGTGCGCGATGATGTTCGCCAGCGTGGTCTTGCCGGTGCCGGGCGGCCCCCACAGGATGATCGACGAGAGCTGGTCGGCCTCGATGGCGCGGCGCAGCAGGCGCCCCGGCCCGATGATGTGCTCCTGGCCGACGAACTCGTCGAGCGTCTTGGGGCGCATCCGCACGGCCAGCGGCGCGTAATTGAACTGGCGCTGTTCGCGGGCATAATCGAATAGATCGGACATGGCGGGCCTCTGGGATAAGCGGTAACATCGGGCGCGTTTTGGACTCGTGATTATACCGCAAGGCACGCAAAAGGTCGGATCGCAGGTATGGGCGGTGATGGGCAGGGGGTGAGCCGGTGGCGCGAGCGGGTGCTGCTGTCGCCGGTGGGGCGGCAGCTCACCGGGCGCACGCTGAAGGCGCGGCTGATTCGCGGCACGGGCGGGACGTTCGTGCTGCGTTCGGGCAACACCGCGCTGAAGTTCCTGACCAGCTTCGTGCTCGCCCGCTGGCTGGGCGCGGACAATTACGGGGCGTACAATTTCGCCATCGTCTGGATCACCCTGCTGATCGTCCCCTCGATCTCCGGGCTGGACCGGCTGCTCATTCGCGACATGGCGGCGTATCAGGCCCGCTCGGCGTGGGGGATGATGCGCGGCCTGCTGGACCTCGTGCCGCGCTGGACCTTGCGATTGTCGCTGGGGCTGGCGCTGGCCGCCGCCGGGCTGGCGTGGCTCACCTACGAATTGACCGGGCGCCCCGCCATGTTGAAGGCGGACCAGGCCGATATTGCCGAACTCGCGCTGTTCACCCTGCTTTTAGGGTTGGTGCTGCTGCCGCTGCGCACCAAGCTGCTCGTGCAGCAGTCGACCATGCAGGGGCTGCGGCACGTCGTGTTCGGCCAACTGCCGGAGCAGGTGGTCCAGCCGCTGCTGTTCTTCGTGCTGGTCGCGGTGCTGTACGCTGTGGGGAAAGGGCACGCCTCGCCGCTGTTGGCGATGGCGCTGACGGTGGGGACGACCATCGTGGCGCTCGGCGTCAGCGCGTCGCTGATGAACCGCGCCGTTCCCCCCAACGTGAAAGCGGCGGTGCCCGCGTTCGAAACGCGGCTGTGGCTGGCGGCGGCGCTGCCGTTTGCGGTGAGCCGCGGGCTGCTGACGCTCAGCTCGCAGATCGACTCGCTGCTGCTGGGCGCCATGAGCGGGACCGAAGCCGTCGCGCTGTTCACGGTATCGCTGCGCGGCACGCAGTTGGTCTCGATCTTGCTGACCTCGGTGAACGTGGCGCTGGCGCCGAACATCGCGCACCTGTTCGCCCAGGACGACCGGCGAAATCTGCAACGCGTGCTGACGCAGGGCGCGCGCTTCAGCATGGTTGGCGCGCTGCCGATCACGGTGTTGTTCATCCTGTTTGGCGGCGCGTTCCTGGGATTGTACGGGCAGGACTTCGTCCCCGCCGAGACCACGCTCGTCTATTTGAGCCTGGGCCAACTGGTGAATGCCATTACCGGTCCGGCGACCTTGCTGATGATGATGACCGGATTCGAGCGCCCGACAACCGCCATCATCGGGCTGAGCATCGTGCTCAACGTCGTGCTCGACGTGCTGCTGATCCCGTCGATGGGGATCGATGGCGCGGCGATTGGCTCCGGCGTGAGCCTGGCGGTGCGGAACGTGACGATCGCCTGGCTGGCGTGGCGCTGGCATGGCCTGCATACCACGGCGCTGTGGCCGCTGCCGAGATTGAGATGGTGACGTGACGATGGTCAAACCGAATTTCTTCATTGTGGGCGCGCCCAAGTGCGGGACGACGGCACTCTACCAGTATCTGAGCGCGCATCCGGATATCTTCATGCCGGGCCGCAAAGAGCCGCATTTTTTCGGCAGCGATCTCGAACACGTGCCCATCGATGCGCGCTCGCTGGATGAATACCTGGCGCTGTTCGCCCCGGCGGGGGACAAAAAACGCGTTGGCGAGGCATCCGTCTGGTACCTGGTGTCACAGACCGCCGCCCAGGAGATCGCCGCGTTCAACCCGGAGGCGCGCATCATCATCATGCTGCGCGAGCCGGTGGACATGCTGCATTCCCTGTACCATCACCTGCTTTATTCCGGCTCTGAGACCGAGCCGACATTCGCGGCGGCGCTGGCAGCCGAGCCCGACCGGCGGGCCGGGCGCAGGCTCCCGCCCTCGCGGCGGCGTCGCCAGTCGCTGTATTACCGCGAAATCGCGGCCTACACGGCGCAGGTCGAGCGCTACTTCGATGCCTTTGGCCGGGATGCCGTGCACGTGATCCTGTTCGACGATCTGAAGCGCGACGCCGCCGCGATGTACCGCGACGTGCTGGCGTTCCTGGAAATCGATCCCGGCTTTCGCGTCGACTTCAAACGCGTCAACGAGAGCCGGCGAATCCGCAGTTGGCGGCTGCATGTTGCCTATTCGCTCGCCTTCCGCCGCAGCATGGATTATCTGCGCGGGCCGGCCCTGCACGCGATGCGCAAGGGGACCGGCATTTTGCGGTCGCTCAACACGGCCCACGCGCCGCGCCCGCCGCTCGATCCCGAGTTGCGCCGGCGGCTGCGCCGCGAATTCGAGCCCGAAGTGATGCGCCTGGGCGACCTGCTGGGCCGCGATCTCAGCCACTGGTGCGCGACGGACGAGTAGCCTCTGATTTGCACGACGAAAGCGAGACTTGATGGCAGACCACGCTGTGACATCCCCGATCGCGGCCTTCGCCGGCGTGCTGGCGAGACACTTAGATTGCACCCATCTGCTGTGGTGTTCGGGCCAACCGGCGTCACGCCCGGAATTGAGCGCCATCGAGAAGGCGGGCCTGATCGCCGTGCAGGTCGAGCCCGGCGCGGAGGCGGCGAACGGCCCAGCGCCTTCGCTGCTGAGGGAATCCATCGTGCTGGTCGATGGCGCGGCGAGCGGCGAGCGGTGGCTCGAATCGCTGGACCGGTTGCGCGGGTGGATGGACCACGCCCCGCTGGCTCTGGTGGCGGTCCCGGCCAGCGACTGGTCGCCGGACACGCTGGCGGGCCGGCTGCGCGACGCGGGCCTGCAGGTGGATTTCACCGGGCTTGCATCGACGCGGGGCGGCGGCCCGCGCGACCGCGTGCTGGCCGTGATCGCGAATAACACTCGCCCCCGCCTGGAGCCTGCGCCGGGCGATTTCCGCGTGGTGGCGATCATGCGCGCCTACAACGAAGCCGACATCCTCGAACAGTCGGTTCGTCATGCGGCGGCGCAGGGCCTGGAGGTGTACATCATCGACAACTGGTCGAGCGACGGCACCTACGAGATCGCCGAGTCGCTGCGAGGGCAGGGGGTGATCGGCCTTGAGCGTTATCCGCCGGACGGGCCGCCGCAGTTGTACAACGCCAAACGGCTGCTCCAACGGGTGGAGGCGCTGAGCCTAACGTTGGCCGCAGATTGGACTATCCATAACGATCTCGACGAGTTCCGCGAGTCCCCCTGGCCGGATGTCACGGTCCGGGATGCCCTCTACCACGCCGACCGGTGCGGATACAACTCGGTCAACCACACGGTCATCAACCTGTACGCCATCGACGATAGTTTTCGCCCCGGCGACGATCTGGCGGCGCATTTCGTGCGATATCATCTTCGTCAGAAACACGGGTTTCAACTGCGGATCAATGCGTGGCAGCAGGCCGGGCAGCGTGTAGATCTGGCTTCAACCGGGGGGCATCACGTCTTGTTTCCCGGACAACGCATCTATCCGTACCGGTTTTTCGTCCGGCACTATCCGCTCCGCCAACCAGAGCAGGCCCGGCGCAAAGTCGGGGATCGGCAGCGACGCGTGCCACGCTTGGCGCGGATGCTGGGGTGGCATCATACCTATGATAGCTATGATCCGGATGATGCTGCATTGTTTGAGAACCTGTGCCGTTGGGCACGGGACGAGCTGCCCGTATTCGAACCATCCACATTCTATCAAACGCACATGGTCGAGCGCCTGTCTCTGGCCGGGATGGACCTTGCCAGTCGCCGTCTCGCCTCGCGAGTTCCCGCGCCGCTGCGGCCGCCGCTCCGCAAACTCAGCCACCTACTTCGCCGGCTGATCTGACGGCTCGCCGATAGGGCGCCGGGGGATGGCGCGCGGGTCCGGCAGGCCGCGGCCCGGCACCAATGCCAGGGCCAGGTAAATGACGCCCGAGGCCAGGAACATGCTGCGCAGCCCGAACAGACCGGCCAACGCCGCGCCGATCATCGGCGCGATGGCGCGCGCGGCGGACATGATCGAGCTTTCCAGGCCATACACGGCGCCCTCTTCGCCGGGGTCGGTGTACCGGGCGAGCAGGGCGCTCAGCGCGGGCATGATGCCCCCGGCGGCGAAGCCGGTCAGCCCCTGCAGGATGAGAAGCTGGCAGACGGTGGTGGTGAACGCCTGCGGGAAATAAAACAGCGCGGCGAGCAGCGCGGACCCGATGATGATGCGCCGGTGGCCGATCCGGTCGCCCAGGCGGCCCAGGTAGACGGCGCTCACCGCCCCGGCGAAGGCCGAGACGCCGGTCACCACGCCTGTGATCGTCGCGACTTTAGCCGATTCCGACACGAGCACCTGGACGAACAGCGGCACGAACGGCATGACCATCGACCGGCCCAGGTTGCTGAGAAACCGGCTGGCATAGGTCAGCGGGACGCCGGGCATCTGGATCACGTGCTTCCAGGCGGTCAGGAAGCCGTTGGCGCTGCCATCGTCGGGCTTAGGGACCGGCTCGAATTTCTCGTCGATCCCCCACAGCACGAGCGCGCCCGCCACCGCCAGCAGGCTGGCCGTGGCGATGAAGGCGGCGCGAAATCCCAGCAGGTCCGCCACGACGCCGCCCAGCAGCGGGCCGACCGACATGCCCGCCCACAGGCCCACCTGCAGCAGTCCCAGCGCGTAGCCGGTTCGTTCGCGCGGGACGTTGGCGGCCACCAGCGCGGTGAGCGCGGACAGCACGCCGGTCACCAGGCCCTGCACGCCGCGCAGAAACACCAGCTCCTCAGCCGAGCGGACGAACCCCATCAGCGCGATCAGGATCGCGCCGCCGATGGTGGCCCGCTCGACCATCATCTTACGCCCTTTGCGGTCCGCCAGGGCGCCCCACACCGGGGCGGCGATCATCATGGTGATCGCCTGGACCGAAAACACCAGCCCGGCCAGCAGCTCGATGCTCATGCCGGTGCTGGAGCCCAGGTGCTCGATGTACAGCGGCAGGAACGGGAAGATGCTCGACATCCCGATGGCGGAGATGAGCTGGACGAAGACCGAAATGTACAGCGTGCGTTTCCAGGACGTCATCGACCGTCAACCTAGCGGGTCTGGTGGGCCGCTTCGTACGCGGCCACGTCCGCTTCGAGCGACGGCGGGAACAACACGTGGCGGAACAGCGCGATCACGACCAGGCCGAGCAGCACGCCCACCCACAGTTGGAAGATCGAGATCAGGAAGGTGGCCGTCCCGGCGTTGGCTTTGGACAGGCCCACCATGCCGGTCAGCATCGCTCCGATGGTCAGCTCGCGCCCGCCCGCGCCGCCTGGCAGTGTCGAGAGCGAGGCGACGATCACCGAGAAGCCCAGGATGAAGGTCGCCTGCCCGAACAGCGTCCAGCTTCCGTCCATGCCCAGGCCGCGCAGCAGCAAATAGAACCCGATGCAGTCGGTGGTGTAGGCGCCCACGCCCAGCAGGGTGGTTGGCAGCAGGTGGCGGAGTTTGACCAGGTCGTAACTGGACTCGTACAGGTTGCGGATCGCGCTTTCGAGGCGCCGCAGGCCGGGCAGCTTCTGCACCCGGTCGAGGATCCCCAGCGCCAGCGGGCGGTACTGGATGACCGCGATGCCGATGCCGAGCGCGATGGTGGTGCCGAGCAGGACCGCCGTCACGTAATCGATCGACAGGTCGCTGGCGCGGTCGAGCGACCCGCCTACGGCCAGTAGGGCGACCGTCGTGAGCGGAATCACGGCCAGCCCATCCACCAGCCGTTCCAGAAAGATGACCGGCGCCCCGCGCGAGAAATCCATGCCGGTGAGGTTCTTGAGCACCAGCGCCTTGAGCACTTCGGCCAGCTTGCCGGGGCTGATCGACAGGGTGAGACCGGCCAGCCACAGCACGGCGCTGTCGCGCTCGCGGATCGTGGGCGGCTCGCCCGGACCCGCCGGGCCGCGGCGCACCGTCCGCACGCCGATGACGCCCAGGAAGTAGCGCCACTCGACATAGCGCAGCGCCCAGTTGATGCATTTGAGCAGGAAGACCGGAACGAAAATCCACAGCGGGAAATCTTGGAGTTGGTCGGCCAGTTCGCCCGCGCCGGTGATCGCGATCACCGCGATCAGGACCGTGGACATGAACAACAGCCCGGCCAGGACCTGGTTACGATAGCGTTGCATGACACCTCCGCGCGACAGGTGCATTGTAACAGACACGCCGCGCCCGGCGCCACTAACGGGCGTGAACGCGGCACGGCGATCACAGAGGGAGGGTGGAGAGATTGACACATTCTTCTCTCTATGTCCTCTGCGCTCTCTGTGGTGAACTCTTTGCCCCGAATCCGGGACGCGCCCGCGGGACGCGGCGCGCGGTGGCGCGATCGCGGCGGGCGGGCTATGATCGCGCGCGGTTTGCGGCGGCGTGTAGAGGAGCGGCAGCGTGATCCTGCGTGTGGGACGAAAGTGGGCGGCGGCGATGGTGATCGCGGTGGCGCTCCTGGCGGCGTGCGGCGAGGACGGGGGCTCGTCCCGGCGCTGGCCCGGCCAGGCGCAGTCGCTCCGCAGAGAAGGCGAGGGCCCGCCGTGCCGCTTCGTGTACGACATCCCCTATCACAACATTTTCACGACCTGCATCGAGTTCGTATACGACGGGATCGCCCCGCCCGAAGCCGCGCCGGAGATCATGGGGCTGGCGTTCGGGCCGGATGGCACACTCTACATGGCGCGGACGGCGCGCGGCGAGATCTGGGCCGTGCGCGACGAGGACGGCGACCAGTTCATGGACGACCCGTTCCGGGTGGCGAGCGATCTCGATCTGCCGGTCGCGCTGGCGGTCTTCGAGGGATCGCTGTACGTGTCGTCGGTGGGCGGGCTGCTGCGGCTGGATGACGGCGACGGCGACGGCGTCTTCGAGCAGCAGACGCTGCTGGTGGCCGATCTCGCCGCCGGCACGGGCTATTGGCCGGGGAGCGTGGCCGTCGGGCCGGATGGGCGGCTGTACGTGGGCCTGGGCGCGGACTGCGTCGCGTGCGATCCGGGGACGGACCCTCAGCCGGGCCGCGTGATGAGCTTCGCGCTCGACGGGTCCGACGCGCGCACCGAGGCCACCGGCCTGGCCTACCCGGCGGATTTCGCCTGGCACCCGGACACGGGCGAGCTGTGGATCGTGGACCGGGCGCGCCCGGCGGCGGCTGGCGAGGACGGGCCGCCGGACGAGCTGAACCGCTGGACCGCCGGGGCGGATTACGGCTTCCCGGCGTGCGTGGGCGAGCGCGAGCCGGACTCCCGCTTCGGCGGCGATGCGGAGGCGTGCGCGTCGACCGAGGCGCCGCGCCTGACGTTCCCGCACCAGAGCAGCCCGTCGGGCGTCGCGTTCTACCCATACGACGCGTTCCCGCATTGGGAAGGTGCGCTGATCGTGGCGCTGAATGGCTCGCGGAACCGGGCCGAGCCGGCGGGATTCGCGCTGGTGGCGGTGGGGTTTGCGGATGGCGAGCCGACCGGGAACGTCGGCCAGATCGCGCCCGCGCACACGCACGGCGAGACGATCTCAGTCCCGGAATACTCGCTGGCGGGCCGGGGGTTCTACCCGTTCCACCCGGTCGATGTGGTGGTCAGTGACGAGGGCTGGCTGTACCTGTCGCTGCAAGAGGGGCGCATCTTGCGCTTTCGCCCGCGTCCGCCGGAATGAGCCGCTTCAGGCCCTGGCCTGCGCGCGGCGACAGGCCAGCCACCGGTCGAGTGCGTAGACCGCCGCCACGGCCATGAACGGCGCCAGCATGGTCCGCATCCGCGTGTCCAGCCCGGACGTCTGGACGGCGATTGTCCCGACGGTGAAATACCCGATGACGAGCAGGACCGTCCAGAACAAGAGCCATTCGCGCCCCCGTAAGGCCAGCCACAGCCCGCTCGCCGTCCCGATCAGCAGCAGCGCGTTCCATGGAATCTCGAAGGCGGTCAACCATCCCGGCAGGACGTTGGTGTAGCCGTACATGCGCCCCAGGCCGATCGGGATCGTCATGACGTATTCGGCGGGATGGTCGGTGAAGGTCTCGATGGCGGTCGCCATCATGGCGTTGGTCAGCGCGGCAGGGCCGGCGAAGTGGGTGTGGCGGGTGTTGCTGTCGACGCGCGCCGTGTCGTGGCCGAGACGTTCCTCGACGCGGCGGGCCAGGTTGGCGTAAATCGTGCTCATGTCGTCGTCGGTCGCCCAGTTCTCCACCGATGCCGCGCGGTAATACACCATGTTGTACGCGCCCAGGCTGGACACCGTCGGGTTGTCGAACTGGCTGGCATTGTGGGCGATCCACGCGCCGATGCCAGCCACGCTCACCAGCGCATACGCCGCCGTGACCGCCCACCGGCGGTAGGCCAGCACCAACCAGACGGACAGACCGGTCCAGATCAGGTACGGCGCCGGGCGAGACAGGACCGAGAGGGCCAGCGCCAGCCCCGCCGCCGCGCCCCAGGCCGGCGCGCGCCATCCTTCGGCGGCCCGCGTGGCGTGCAGCAGGGCGACGGCCATGGCCAGTAACGTCACGTTCGCCAGCGGCTCGGCACCGAGAAACGCCGAATAGGCGATGCTGGCCGGGTCGAGCGCGACGATCAGCCCGGCGGCCACGGTGGAGCGCGGCCCCAGGCGAAGCTGGCGCGCGAGGATGATCGTCAGCGGGGCGAGCAGCGCGCCGGTGATCGCGTTGGCAACCAGCACGGCGCGGTCGTCGACGCCCAGCGCGCAGACCAGCAGCGGGAACAGCGGCGGGCGGGCCAGGAACAGACTGTTGCTCGTGTCACCCTCGGCGCAGATATGCTCGCCGCCGATCCGGTACAGCGTATAGTCGCCGGTCTGGAAGTTGGCGAGGTCGTCCGTATACTGGAGCGCGATCAGCGCCAGGCGAAGGGCGAGGGCCAGCGCGAAAACGGCCAGCGGCAGAAGGCGGCGGTTGGATGCGGACACGAACGGCTCCCCACGGTGCGGACGCGACGGGATCATTATAGCCGTGCGGGCAGGCGGCACCAAAAACGCGCGGCCCCGTGACGGCCGTAGTGATCTGCTCGCCGGGCATGGTATACTAAGCGGCGAGTTGATGCGCGCCACGTGCCGGAGTCCCGCCATGTCCCATGCCAATACCAGCCCCGAACCCGCCTCGCCCGAGATGGCGGCCAAACTGGCGGTCAACCGCACCGGGCGGCTCGCGCCGTCACAGCGCCGGATGGTGATGATCGCCGGGGTGGTGGCGGCGGCGCTGCTGTTGTGCCCGCTGGCGATGGTGATCCAACTGGTCGGGCTGATCGCGACCAGCAACGTCCCCGCCGTGACGACCGTGGGGGTCGTCTTCACCGTCCTGGGGGTGGTGTTTCTCCTGCTGTTCGCCGGGCTGATTTACGTCAATGCGCGCATGTTCCTGCCGGACGCGCTCGGCCCGAACCCGGTGCGCTATGTGCGGGGCGTGCTGGAGATCCGCCTGACGGACAAGGACCGGCCCGAACTGCCGTTTTCGTACGTCGTTGGGGATTATAGCTTCGCGCCGTATGTCGCGCCGCCGGACGTGAGCATGCGGCCCGGCGCACCTTACATCGTGTATTACGCGGCACGCAGCCGGGTGCTGCTGAGCGTGGCGGCGCTCGACGCGCCGGATGCGGCCCAGTGGGAGCCGCAGTTCGAGAATGCCGGTTAGGCGCGCTGTTCCGCGGTTTCCGGCTCGTCTTCGCCCTGGTAGGCGTCGCTCATCGTGCAGTCGTCCGGCAGCGGCAGGGTGAACGAGAAGGTCGAGCCTTCGCCCAGGCGGCTCTCCAGGCCGATCTGCCCCCCGTGCGCTTCGACCAGGCTCTTGACGATCGCCAGCCCCAGGCCCGTCCCCTCGACGTGATCCGTGTCCGGCGCCCGCACGCGGTAGAACCGGGTGAAGACCTGCGCCTGGTCTTCCGGGCCGATGCCGATTCCGTCGTCCTGCACGGCGATCTGGACGTAGCGGCCATGCACCTCGGCGCGGATCTGGATGTGGCCGTTGGCCGGCGTGTACTTGATCGCGTTGCCCAGCAGGTTGGCGATGATCTGTCCCAGACGGCTCTCGTCGGCGCAAACCGCGGGCAGGTCGGGCGGGATCTCGATGGCGACGGTGTGGGCTTTTTCCCTGGCCTGGACCGCGAGGCTATCCACGACGTGCTGGACGAGCGAGCGCAGGTGAATCGGGCCGAAGCGCAGCGTGATCCCGCTCTCGATGCGCGCCATGTCGAGCAGGTCGTCGATCAGGTTGCGCATGTGCGCGATCGACCGGTGCGCGCGTTTCATGTACTCCTCGCCCTGGGGATTGAGCTGGTTGGTCATCTTGATCAGGTCCATGTAGCCCAGGATGGCGCCCAGCGGGTTTTTGAGATCGTGCGAGGTGGTGGCGACCAGCTCGGTTTTGAGCTGCTCGGTTTTCTTGAACGGCGTGACGTCGTGCATGACGATGGACCAGCCCACCTGGGGCGCGGCCACGATGCTCGCGTGGAAGGTACGCATGTCGTTGAGCGTGATCTCCTCGATTAGCCCCTGTTCCATCGACCGGGCGCGCTCGTAGAAGGGCAGGAGGGGCGAGTCCGCGAACACCTCGGCGAAGGGCTGGCCGACGTAGTCCTGGCGGGGCGAAAGCTGGAATGCGGCCAGCGCCGCCTGGTTGACCAGGATCAGATTGCCGTCGTGCCCGGCGACCACGACCGCGTCGGCGGTGCTGCTGAGGATCACCTCGAGCTTCTGGCGCTCGCGCACCGTTTCGTCGAACAGCCGCGCGTTGTCGATCGCGATGGCGGCCCGCGCGGCCAGGCGTTTGACGAAGTCCAGGTTTTCCTCGGTGAACGCGTTGGGCGTCCGGCTCTCCAGCGAGATGACCGCGATCACCCGGTCCTCGCGCGTGACGGGCACCGATAGCTGCGACTGGGTGCCGGTCAGAATCTCGACGTAGTCGGGATCGCGCGAGACGTCGGGGATGATCTCCGCTTCGCCGCTGCGCGCCACGCGCCCGGCAGCGCCCCGGTCCAGCGGCCAGGTCTGCCCCTGAACGGATTCCCAGCGGGCCGGATCGTATCCGTAGCCGGAGACAAACTGCATGGTGCCGCCGTCCTGATCGACCAGGGCCACGCCCGCCGCGTGGCTGCCGGTGAAGCGCAGCACCCAGTCGAGCGTCAGGTTCAGCACCCGGTCGACGCTGAGTGTGTAATTCAGCTCGCGGTCGATCTGGCTGAGGACGCGCAGCTCCTGAACGCGGGTGTTGAGCTGGTCATCGGTGAGCTGGTAGAGGTAGGCGTTTTCGAGCGTGATGGCGATGTTGGCCGCCAGCGCGTCGAGCAGCGAGCGCTGTTCCTCGGTGACGGGCAGGCCGGTCGGCGTGTTGTCCGCCAGGATGACGCCTTTCAGCCGCTCGCCGATGCGCAGGGGCACGCTGTAGAACAGGCGCAGGTCGAACGCGGCCAGGAGCCACCCCAGCCGGGACTGGAAATACGGCGCCGGGTCGGTGACGAGGATCGATTCCCCGCGCAGCCAGCGGCTCAGCAAGGCGTCGTCCTCTGCGTTCGCCAGATCGACCTGGAGTTGTTCGAGCATGAACTGGGTGTCCGGATCGGGCGCGGCGTGGCTGAAGGCGCCGAAGGTCAGCGCGTTCTCGGCTTCATCGAGCAGCAGCACCAGCCCGCGCTCGAAGCTGAGCAGTTGCATGATGGCGTTGGTGATCTCGTCGAGGATGGCGTCGCGGTCGAAGGTGGCGCCGATCGCCAGCATGAGGTCACGCAGCTTGAAGACGTCCTCGACCTGGTGGCGCAGCGCGTCGTTGGCCGCTTGCAGCTCGCTCGCCATGTCCGGCGCGGGGCGATGTTCCGCCGGGCGCGCGCGCCAGCCATAGGCCGCGCCGAGCACAGCCGGCAGCAGCGCGATCCACCGCAGCACGGACGCTGCCGGGCCGCCCAGGGCGACGTACCCCAGGATGGCACCAGAGACCAGAATCCCGGCGGCGACGATCCAGGACGGGCGCAAGGCTTCGCGAATCCGCCCGAATCGATGCTGCGATGCACTCTGAAGGCTCAACATGCTGCTCCCCGCGCATCATGATCCCGATCAATAACCCGCCCACACCCCTGCCTGAATCTCATTATAACCGATTGCCACCGGGGCGATAGTGCGACGCGATCAGGGGGAGTAGAAGGGGACCGGCACGATCGTCAGGGCGAACAGCACCACCGTCACGAGGCCGATAATGGTCCGGACGCGCCCCAGCGGGGTGAGGTCGTCGAAGGGCGGGGGGGGGCGCAGGCCGGTCATCAGCCCCATGAAGGCC
>ENA-OSEO01001019-OSEO01001019.1-sediment-metagenome-genome-assembly--contig:-NODE-1019-length-58501-cov-11.219396_pt1 | contig 58501 bp, 45 predicted proteins | sample MGYA00237883_ERZ534232 | MGnify/ENA metagenome assembly ERZ534232
CTTTTCACGGATAAGCTCAAGTATGCGCTGGTTTGTTATCGGGGGATCCACGTGCTGTTCCAGCAGCTCTGCTATATGCTCTTTATAAGCATCAAGTTTGGAACTAATTTTTGTTTTTGCCTGCACGTAATCCATTCCTGTTTCACGTTTGTAGCGGTTGCTCGCGATAAGACGCCTTATGCGGCCGCGGCTGATGCCAAACTCACGGGACAACCCCCGCACCGTCCAGCCTCTGTCGTGAAGGGTTATTATCGTATTTTCCAGTTGCTTATCCTTCATTTTTCCATGTTTTTTGGTTTATAATAGACCCTATCGAAAGGGCACCTTTTTTCAGCTTCTCTATTTTATTATCAAGTATGACTGTTTCTGTCTCACTCAAGCTATTTGTCATATGACCGGTGCATAGTCCGATAAATATGTTTTGCTGCAGATATAAAAGTTCAATGCTTTTAAGCATTCGGTTACCATGGCGGCTAAGCCTGCTGTCATAAATCTCACCTGTGGAAACACTCTTCTCAATAATCTCCACCGGATGAGACAGGATATACTCCTGTTCTTTTTGGCCTGATGCCCCCAGAAACTTTTCAACCAGTATCCGGCTGTCCCTGCTGGTAAGATTATGAGAGGTTACAGAGCGCATCATAGCACCCTGGTTGCCACGTGGCAATTTGACTATCTCCCTGGCCTGGGAATTGGTGATCACTCCCATGCGAAGGGCATCCTGCAACGCCGGATCAAGCTTTTCAATCAGTGCCAGGCGACGGCATACCCAGCTGCGGCTGTAACCGGTAAGATGTGATATGGCTGACTGGTCCAGCAGATGATCTTTTTTCAGGCTGCACACCACAAGTGCTTCGTCATAATCCATAAGTGAACGGCCTGCCTTGTTGTACCTTAACATCATGGCCTTGCCTTCCATAAGGGGCACATCCAAAATCCTTGCATCCAAATAATCCCAGCCTAAATGTTTAGCACAGTGGTAGCGCTTAAAGCCATCAAGAATCTGGAATCCGTCTGCTGCAATCCTTACGATAAGTGGATTCAGCTGACCTGAGTGCCTTAACGACCGGCACATCTTTTCCATCTCACAGGGACGGGTAATACGCAGATCCTGAAGGCTGACATCCAGCTGATCAAGTTTTACTGTTTTATGGATAACTTCTTTTGTCATTTTCACTGCTAAAGTAGATACTTCCTTTCCTTCATGCAATGTGGTCTGTCTTTACAATTAACCCGAATCACTGACCAAAACCTTCTGTAAGCCTCTGCAGGCCCGCAGTTCAACGATTAACGCGTCCGTCTTTACAATCTTTTTCCCCGGACTCATTTTGTAAGGCAGGATCTCATATAACCCGCAACTGACAGGCCTTTCAGCGATTAACGAGTCCGTCTTTACAATGTTTGACCTTAAAAACTCTGATATGGCTTTCTGAACATTCTTATTGCGCAATTGCTGCCGTTCACGATTGCCTGTTACATAATCAGGATGATTTTGCCGATAAACCTTTTGATACTGATCAGCCTTATGAACAACCCTCCACCTGGCTTTTTGCCCGTGTCGTTTTTTGCGGTAAGAAGGATCTTTTTTCAGCCTCTCTCTTTCCCAGATGTTTTTCCTGGATTGCTGACATGATTTTTTGCCACAATACTTTTGCCTGGTTTTAAGTCGTGGGTTTTTGCGGATCCTCCTGCCGCAATGTTGACAATAAAAATAGCTTGCCATAGGTATCTCAGATTGAGTTTGCTATGCCAAACTAATTATATTTTGTTAAATAAGTTATGTCTTTTTATTAATTTTCTTATCTTGACATGTGTCTTGAAAGGGTGGTATCATTTTAAACCGGTAATTGGTACCGTTTCAGACCGGCGCCGAAATATCAGAAATGATATTTTGGAATACACGCAGGAAATTGGCCAGGCTATTATATACATATTTGCCTGATAATCGTGATTTATTGCCGGTTTTGGATGCAATTACAAGTTCCAGGGGCTGGATAAGGAGTACCAAAGATATGTTTGTTGTTCGTATAGAACCATTGGAGGTGCCAAGGTTCAAAGATGCGCAAATACAGCTTTGCAGATATCTCAACGATCAGAAAATAAAATTGCCAAATGGCAAGTTATTGCAATATGATGTCGGGATTGATCCGTATAGTGTAAAAAAATAATTTTATAAAATGACGAAGTCTGATGATAAAAACTTTTTAAAAAGTCTGGAACTGATATCACATAGTATGATAGTGTTCGACAAAGCCTATAACTATTATCACCAGTTTGCTTTATGGACTGACCGTCAGGTGTATTTTGTTACTCGTTTGAAAAAAAATGCAGTTTATGAAATAATCGAAGTAAAACGTACACATTACAGAAAAAAAGGGAAGGCCAAAGTCCTTCGTGATGAGATTGTTGAACTCACATATCATTCGGAAGATGGGGATGGTAAACGACAATTAACAGTTTTCAAAAAAATCCAATTAAGAAAAGTTTGCTATCAGGATGAAAAGAACAGGTATTTTGAATTTTTAACCAATAATTTTGCGATAACGGCTGAAGAGGTTGCTTTCCTGTATAAAAAACGCTGGGGGATCGAGCTGCTGTTTAAAAAGATGAAGCAAAATTTTCAATTGCACTATTTTTATGGTGAAAATGAAAATGCAATAAGAACGCAGGTTTGGTGCACATTGATTGCTCAACTGTTATTGACAGTCATTCAAAAAATAGCACAAACAAAGAAGGCTTTTTCAGTAGTTGCTTCTTTAATTAGGATACACCTGATAAGTATGCTTGATATGGTTGAATTGCTTCGAAGTACAAACCGGGCCTATAAAGTGCAGATTGTTGAGCCTCCAGGACAATTAAAATTAAATTTAATATAGGGGGGTCTGTTTTTAAAATGAAATTAATTTGCCCATAAAATGGGAGTTAGAGATAATAAAATTAAGTAACCCCGACTTTAGTCGGATAATAGTGATAAAATTAGAGAAAAATGAAAGCATTCACACTAAAAGAAAACGGAGGGATTGAAAATTTAAAAATTATCTGAAATTGCTAAGCCGGAGATAAATGCCGATGAGGTTCTGATAAAAGTAAAAGCTATCTCAATTAATCCCATAGATACAATTGTAAGGCAAAGTAAATCATCTTTACTCAGAATTCTGGCGCCCGGAAAAGATGAGGAAACATTTATTTTGGGTTGGGATATTTCTGGTGTAATTGAAAAATCCGGAAAAACAGATAGAAAAAAATCCTTAGAACATTGGTTATCAGTAATGCCCGGAGGTTAATGCAAGAACCTGTTTTTAACGGGAACATTGATGATGAACGACAAAAATAAATATATAATAAGGTCTTTTTGTCTTCTTACAAAGATTTTATATATTTGTATAGAGTAACATTAACAAATTTATCATGAAAATTACACCAGATACACAGATCAGGAATGTAGTTAAACTGAATTTTAAAACTGCCCAACTATTTCATGCAAACAATATCGATTATTGTTGCGGAGGAAGTAAAACAATATCAGAAGCATGTCATGATGCCGGCATTCAGCCTGAGAAACTTATTGTGCAACTTGAGAAAGTTGCAGAAAATGGTGATCCCGATACGGAATATATTAACAGCCTTTCTCCTGATGAGCTATGCGATTATATCGTAAAGCGGCATCATTCTTATGTGAAAAACAGTATTCCATTTCTTAAAGATAGTCTGGAGAAAATCTGCAATGTGCATGGTACAAATCATCCTGAACTTTTCGAGATAAAAAAATTATTTAATGAATCAGCCGGAGAGTTAATAATGCATATGCAAAAGGAGGAAATTATGTTATTCCCGTATATCCAAAAAATGGTGAAAGCAAAAAAAGATGATTCTCCAATCAGCAGGTCGGCTTTTGGCTCAGTTACAAATCGTAACAGGATGATGGTTTCAGAGCATGAAGCCGAAGGAAGCCGGTTTGATAAAATTGCAGAAATTTCTAAAAATTATAATATACCCGGTGATGCATGTACAACATATAAGGCCACTTTTAAAAAGCTAAATGAATTTGAAAATGATTTACACAGGCATATTCACCTGGAAAATAACATTTTGTTTCCTAATGCTAAATTGGCATGGCCAGACCAGATAATGTATCTGGAATTTACAGACAAACCAGAGTTGAAAAACCGGTAGTCTTTCAAAAAGTGGAAGCCTTTATGATAACGGAATAAAATCACAATAAAAATGATAACTTACAACCTGATAGCGCCATGTGGAATGAATTGCGGAACTTGTCTTGGTTATCAGAGAGAGAAAAACAGATGTAATGGTTGCCGGGTTAATCCTGCAGTATACTTTAAATCAATAGAAAGATGTATAATCAGAAATTGCATGTATCTAAAAGAAACTATTTCGGGATTTTGCAATGACTGTGAAAAATACCCCTGCCAAAGATTAAAGCAACTTGATAAAAGATATAGAACAAGGTACACGATGAGTATGATTGATAATCTTGAATCTATCAGAAACATTGATTTAGATAAATTTGTGGAAAATGAAAATCAACGATGGATTTGTCCGAATTGTGGAGAAATTCTATGTGTACACAGAGATTTCTGTTTAAATTGTAAAGAAAAAAGATAATGAAGCCTGGCTGGCAGGTTATAATAAACAGAGTACAAACGGTTCATTTTTAAAAACAACTCAGGCCGTATTCAGAGATGCCGGAATTATTATCCGGGATTACCAGGATTTCACACGAATGGAAATCTATTTAACAACCGCAATTAAGTGCAGTAAAAAGAATTATTTAGTTTCATTACAAACTATAAAGGCCTGTTCAAAGATTCTTGAACACGAAATCAGCAGGTTCCCAAACGTAAGGGTAATCATGTGTATGGGAGATTTTGCGATCAAAGCAATAAATCATATTTACAAAAATAAATACAAAGTTGCACCTGTAAAATCAGGATCCACATATAAAATACGCAAAGAAATATTCATTTTTAATGGAATAAGATTTTCCCCATCCTATACCCAAACCGGTGATAGTTTCAATATAGAGAAATCAAAAAGGCAGATGATAGCCGAACTCCGGATTAAAAACCATTCTTAATTTCATTGTAAATCACTTCAGCCAGAGCCCTGTGATCAGAATCAAATGATTTTTGAACTTCCTCAAGTGACCTGCCTTCTTTGACCAATGCCCTTATTTTTAACTGGAGTATATTCATCTCTTCCAGATGTTGTTTAATGTCTGCTCTCGTCTTAATATCAGCATGTCCACTACAAAACCGCTCAGCTTCAACCGTTTCTAATAACTTTTCCGTAGTTTTTAAATGCTCAAAAAAATTCCCTCCTTTATAGGAGTGAATTAGCTGTGGCCTTCCAAAAAACACCTGGTCACCGACAAAAGCTGTTTTTTCTTCCGGGAAACAGACCACGATATCACCTGTTGTATGGCCGACACCTAAATAGTATAACTCAACTGTTTTTGTTCCCATATGAAGTTGCATACGGTCGTTAAAGATGATTTCCGGGATAAAAGGTAAAAGTTTTTCATCCAGCCATCTCGAGGGTGAACCATTGCGGTTTGGATGAAAAAACTCCTTCCTGCAATTCTCATGAGATATAATGACAACATCCTGAGGGAAAAATTCGTTCCCATTAACATGATCACCATCGCTGTGAGTGTTGATAAGCCATTTAACCGGTTTCTCCGTCACAGATTTAACAGCTTCAAGAATACCTTGAAATGAAGCCTCATCCATTTTAGAATCGATAATCAGTACATCATTGTCACCGATATACATTCCGCTGTTAGCACCCCGGCCACCTGTAAGTTGATAAAGATTGTCCGAAATTTTTTGGGCAATTACAGGTGGTGTTTCAGTTCCCTGTCCCATTATACTAAAAGGCAAAAAAACTGCTAAAAAAATAATTATAATAATTGTTCTCATTGCATAAAATTTTTTAATTAATCACTGCCGGATTCAAATAGTAGTTTAAATTTTATCTTTTTTATTTATCCAGGCTAAAAGTTACAAAAAATTATTTGTCTAAAGAATTTCATTTGCCGGTTAATTCAATTCAGGTGTCTGATAAAATTTTAACTTTGTTTTCGTCCCTGATGTTCATGATCAGAAACTTAGGGTGAATATATTATTGAATAATCTTTGAAGGAGAGTTAATTATGAAGAAAAAAACAAGCCTTGTTCTTATTCTTTTACTGTCGCTGTCGTTTTACTCCCGGGGACAGGTTGATTTATGGGAAGAATCAACTGTGATTCCAATCTATGAGACAGGACCTCCTGAAATAAATCCGCCTTTCACATGAAGTACGACCAATCCTTCCGGTTATCCCTATCTTCAAAAGGAAATACTTACAGATGAAAAAATTGACAAAAGCTATACAGCCTGCCGGCTGGAAAACAAATACATCAAACTGCTGGTATTGCCCGGGATTGAAGGAAGGCTGCACGGAGCCAAAGATAAAACCAATGATTACGATTTTTTTTACTGGCAGCATACCATTAAGCCGGCACTTATTGGAATGACAGGAGCGTGGATATCAGGTGGTATTGAATGGAATTTTCCACATGACCATCACCGTCCAGCCGGTTTCAGTCCTGTCCCGTTCCGTTTTGTCGAGAATGAGGATGGCAGTAAAACCATCTGGGTTGGAGAAGACGAATGGCTGCACAGGTTAAGATGGATTGCCGGAATGACTTTATATCCTGATAAGAATTATATAAAAACAGACATAAAATTATACAATCCGACTTCCTTGCCACATTCAGCCCAAATGTGGACTACCGCTGCAGTTCATGCAAATGAACATTATCAGATGATATACCCTGTTGATATTGTCTCAGGACATGAAAAACGTACTTTTTACAACTGGCCTTTTCATGACGGAGTGGATCTCTCCTGGTGGAAAAATGTCCGTAATGCTTCGAGCTTTTTTGCTGAAGGAATGAGTGAATTTTTCGGAGGTTATGACCATCAGAGAGATGCTGGAACAATATTTACAGCAAACCAGTATATTGTCACCGGGAAAAAAGTATGGACCTGGGGATCCTCGCCATTCGGAAGAATATGGGAAAAAATTCTTTCAGACGGACAGGGCCCATATTTTGAACCACAGTTGGGAGCATATAGCGATAATCAACCTGACTATCATTGGATGAAACCAGGAGAAGCCCGGTCACTCGATCAGTATTATTATCCGGTAAAAGGTATCGGTGTTTATAAAAAAGCAAATAAAGAGGGTGCTTTGAACCTGGACTTTAGCGGAGATACCTTTACAATTGGTGCTTATGCAGCCAGTGAATTAAATCCTGCCGACCTAGTCCTGACCAGAAACGGGAAAATGGTTTTTGAAAAAAATACTGTGGTTTCTCCTGAATCTCCTTTTTTTACAAAAATTGTTCTGAAAGGGGCATCAGATAATAAAGAAGAATTCTCCCTGACACTTATGGACAGCAAAAATCAGGAACTGGTTTCTTATACTTCAGAAGTAAAAGATACAAAAACTCCATTGCCCGAACCACCGGAAATATAAGGAGATCCTGAAGATATAGAATCGATCGATAAATTATAGCTTGCCGGAGAACGTGCATACCGCTTTAAAGAACCTCTAAGAGCATTGAATTACTTCAATGAAATTATAAGACGGGATCCAGCCCACTCAAAAGCACGGCTCTCTCTTGCCGAAATCCATATCAAACTGGCAGAATATGAAGAAGCATTGGAACACCTGGAAATGGCTAAAGAAAGATTGCAGGACAATCCGCTTTATTATTACCTGAAAGGAAATGCAGAAGAGGAATCCGGAGATTACGAAAATTCATATGCCTTTTATTACAGAAGTGCCCATTACAGCGATTACGCCTCAACAGCATATCAGCAATTGGCAAAACTGGATTTAAAAAATACAGAATTCGATAAAGCCCTGGGCCATATTGAAAAATCGATGGATCAAAATGCGGAAAATCCTTTTTTATGGTGCATGAAAGCATTAGCAGAAAGGGGAAAAGGGGATTATCAGGAAGCCCTTAAATCTGCCGGATATGCCCTGGAACTGGATCCTTTGAATGGCTGGGCACTTAATGAACTGATTTTAGCTAATGAGCTTCAGGGGAAAGATGTAAATAAACTGAAGGAGGAATTTTACCATGTATTAATTGATGATCCGCATTATTACATAGAATTATCCCTTCGCTATTCTGAAACAGGTCAGTTTGATGATGCTACCCGGATCCTGGAAATATATAGTGAAAAGAATCCTGATAATATTGCCCTGACCAGCTACTACCTGGGCTATTTTTACAGCCTGATGAACATGCATGATGAAGCAGGCAAGTGGTTCGGGACTGGCAAGAAAAGCTAAAAACCCCAAAGAAGCCCTCAAATATTATAAGATGGCAGATGAATATCCTGAAAATATGTCTATTGCTCCAAGAGAACCGGATCTAAGAGGCTTTATATATTATCCCATGGCCGGATTACACCAGGAACTCGGCAATAAAGAGGAAGCCGACAGACTCCTGAAGATAACTGCCCGGGAATCAACATCCCGACCGACTCTTGTGACTTATTATCAGGCTCTTGCTCTTAAATATCTGGGATCAGGAGAAAAAGCAGATAAACTTATTGCAGAATTTGAAGCAGAAGCAAAAAGACTCATTCAGATTAACGAAGGTGGTAATGGTAATCGAAGCAGCGAATTTAATACTGCCCTGGGGCATTACTACCTTGCCAAATTTTATGAAGCAACTAATGAGAAGGGGAAAGCCGGAGAATATATGGAAAATGCAAAATCCCTGATGCCCTTTATTGAGCGTGAAGCAATTATTATTGCACAAATGGCATATTCACGTGCAAGTCAATAATATAAAAATCAATAATTGGAAAGCATTTATTCTTTCAACTATTCTTCTATCCACCATTATTTTATTATTTCATTTTAAAACCATCAATCGTCAAAGACGGATTGGCGGTGACCAAACAGGGCGAAAAAGTTTGAATTCCAAGCCCACACGCATTCCATTTGCACTTTGTTATGGCGTCGTAGTTTAATTTTTATTGTATTATCAATCCTATCTTTTTTCCTAATCCCTCTTCAAAAATTTTAAACAGGGTAGAAATTTGAATATCAATTTTCCCATTTTCGAGTCGGGATATGTAACTTTTTTTTGTACCTGTTTTTTTTGCCAGATCTTCTTGGGTAAGATGAGCTTTTTTTCTTGCTTCTTTTATCATTTCTCCAACAATAAAAGCTTTTGCTTTCATCTCAAATTCATCACGTTTTTCAGTTCCCAATTTCCCGTATTTGATATCTAATAATTCATCAAAATTTGTTGCATCTTTTATTGTTTTCATTTTCCTTCTCCTTTTATATTTTTGAAATAATCCTCTTTAATTTTTAATACTTCTATAATTTCTTTCTTTGGTGTTTTCTTACTTTTTTTCTGAAATCCATTGAATAAAACAACAATCCGACCAGAGTCAAAACAGCAAAATACTCTATATATATCAGAGCCCACTTTTATTCTTATTTCATAAAGACCATCCGTACTTTCAATATGTTTTAAAAATTTCCGAGGAATTTTATCCACAGTTTTAATTACCTTAAAAACATATTCTATTTTTTCCTGAACCGTTGAATCAAGCGAAATGTAGAAATCAATAAAATAGCTTTTATAAAATTTTATTTCTCGGGTCATTTTGCAAAGTTAACAAATTTGTGAACATTTTAGTGATAAAAATTAAAATATTATAGATGATATTTCTTCTTTTTCACTATGCGCCATAACGTCTGTGGAAACGAAAACATTTGTTTATTTCTTTATTGTCAATTTGGTTTACCGTTCCAATTAGGTTGGATAAACAAAATATAAAGAGGGCCCTGATAACTAATTCTTAAAACATATCCGTCCTGAATACAAAACCGTTCTGATTAAAATTATAACTTATCTCCCACCCTGACCAGTATATCCCTGCCACGAAATCACCGGCCTTGATACCTGATTTAAGGCTGAATCCTTTGAACAGGTCATAGTATAAGCTTATATCATACTCGTTTAAATACCAGATTTCATAATTCTGGTTATTTAACAAATATTTATCTCTTTCATTGTAACGATGATAAGAATACGATGCTCCTACAGATATCTTTGGAGCAAAATAATAACCGGCGGATACTTTTATTCCATAATCAAACATGTTATCATCAGTTTCCAAAGTTGTATCATCAATATTCAGTTCTTTAATCCTGGAATAACTCAGGAAGGGACTTATTTTGAAAGCAAAACTATTGTCTTCAGACTGATATAACTTTATAGGAACAGCCAGGCCAGCCTCATTTACTGCTCCTGATGAAATGTATTTAGGATTTATGTCAAAATATTTGTTAAGTTGGCGGTAATACTCTACGCCAAAAGCAATATTGTCTGAAATATCCATCCCGAATACAAACATTATAATGTCTTTTGTATTTTCTGCATAATCCTCAGGATTAATTCCATAACCAGGATGGAAGCTGCTGTAATAATATTTCGGAATAAATGGACGGAAAAACTCATCATCTGCCGCTGCATGTTCTCCGGCAATGAAATCTTTTGCATAATTTCTTTGTTTGATCCAGAGACTGTCGTTTGTATCTGAATTCCGGTGTCCTCTGAACCTTTCAGTATACTTACCTGCAGAATAACTTAAGAATTCCCGGTATTTTTCTATTGCATCTCCTGTTCTTCCTCTATTTTGAAGAGCATAAGCATCCAAAAAAGAGCAGTCACTGAAATAAAGGGCTTCAGGATACAAGGTCATCAACTTATCTGTCTTTTCAGGAACTTCCTCATATCTCCCGCTATTTATCGCATTCACTGATTCGGAATAGAGTGATGCTATTTTATAATCAACAGATTTAAGAGAATTAGCATTTTCAATTATTTTACTGTTCTGATATTTATTGTCATTCATCTCCAATTCCTGTATGAATGATTCAAAATTAGACTCTGAAATCAGTTCATTGTTGTTATTTCGTAACAGGATGCCACTTTCGCCGTATTCGTATAACCCTTTTTGCTCGTTATAATTGATCAGGGCAGGATTAAATGTAGCGCAGCCACTCAATAAAATAACTAAGTAAATTAGTAAGGCAGTATTTCCCCGCTTACCTGTTAGCCGGGTACATATTATATTATTCATTTAGTTTTATCTAATGATAAAAGGAATTTGCAAAAAATCATTAATAAGCTGCAAATGTAAGAATTGAATAAATATGATATGAACTTTAATTTTTTAAATTGATTCTAAATTCTGACATGTATATTTTCCGGAATATCTTGAGCTGATAAAAGTTTCTCCTTCAATTATTTAAACCTTTACTCAAAAAAAGACCGTAAAGAGAAAATAATCGGGAGAGTTTTTGGCGCAAAGCGAGGATTGTGCAGAGTATTTCCATCCTGTAGCTGTAAAATGGATAAAATTCTCACCTTTTTCAACAATCCATTCTTCATACCAGCCATATCCGCCGACACCAATGAAATCAATTATTCTTCGATTATAATTTAACCGTAAAAACATTATTGAGCCTGACTAAAAAGAATCATCCTCAAACTTAATGTTTGATAATGAAAGATTAATATCGTTTTTACAGGTAATCGTATCATTTGCAATCAAACACAGACTACTGCAAACCAGGATGATGATTAAAGGAATTTTTTTCAGAGAAGTTTGATTTTGAATGAGTTTCATGTTTCTGTTTTTTAACCACCCTTCCAGGTAACCTAATAGCAAATTTACTAATTAATCTAAAATAAAACAATATGATATAGACAGACAATTATGGTTTTATAATTTGTAAATTTGTCAAATTCAGGAGTATCATTAAAACTAATTTCGAATGAAGACATCTTTCAGACTTCCTGCTTTTTTGGCATATCCCTTTTTTATTTTAATTTTAATATTAGCGTGTGATTCAGCATCAAATAAAAAGGATGTTCCTGAAAAAGTTAAAATTATTTTTGATACTGATATTGGTTCCGACTGTGACGATGCAGGGGCAATAGCTGTATTACACAAACTTGCAGATAAGGGGGAAATTGAAATACTGGGAGTTATTTTCAGTTCTAATGCCAATAAATACGGGACAGGTGTTTGTGACGCAATTAATACCTATTACGGACGCGGAGATTTACCGTTAGGGCAGTTACAGAAAGATATCACAATAGGTGATCCCAATGACTCATATTCAAAATATATTGCAACATCACAAGATATTTACGGTCATTCTGTAACTGATTCGACCAAAGAATCCACATTTGTGTATAAAGAGATTCTGAAAAAGCAGTCTGACACCAGCGTGACAATCATAACAGTAGGGCATCCTGTAGCACTATATTATTTGTTGAAAGATACAGAAGGAAGCCGGCTTGTTAAACAAAAAGTAAAACGATGGATTGCAATGACCCTTACGGATTCTATTCCTTTTAACGACTGGAACTTTGGCAGAAACGGCACTGCTCCGTATATTGATGAGCTGTTAAAACTATGGCCAGCTAAAATATTTTTCAGCGGTGCCGGGGAAAACATTATAACCGGTAATAAAAAACTGCCTGGCACCAGTGATCAAAGTCCGGTAAAAAAAGCTTATGAATTGTGGGGAAATAATGCTTTAAAAAACGGCCGTTCCAGTTGGGATCAAATCGCCGTGTTATTTGCTGCCCGGCCTGAATATTTTAAAGTTAAACCTTAATTAAAGCTGCAAATTAAAGAAATGATAAAAGTTTTATAATTTTACCGTCCGTAAAAATTTTATTATAAAATTGATATCGGGCTTAATACATTAATGAATACTAAAGTATCTGTTCATGCAAGCAATAATATCAAATAAATAATTTTTAACAGAACAGAAAGAATAAATAAGTAAAAAACAATATTTTCTCTTACATGCAAAAATCTCTCATAGTAGCTCCCCAGGCAGAACCCGCAGAAGTAGCGCTGAATGTTCTGAAATCAGGCGGCAATGCAATCGATGCTGCAATTGCCGGCGCCCTGGCTCAGGGAATTGTCGACCCGCACAGATCAGGTATAGGCGGTTTCGGGGCAGCGATGATATACTCAGCAAAAGACAATAAAGCATATTGTGTAAATTTCTTTGGCCGCGTTGGCAGTAAGGCTGAACCGGACATGTGGAATAATCTTCTTGAAGGACCTGCTCCGGACGGATTTGGGTATATTCTCAAAGGGAAAGAGAATGATGTCGGGTATAAAAGCATTACTATTCCGGGAACAGTCGCCGGATTTGGTGATATTCACAAACGCTTTGGCCGGATGAACTGGAAATATCTCTTTGACGGAGCAATCGGCATTGCAGAGGAAGGTTTTATTGTGAGTCCGGGTATGGCTAATTTCTGGAGAAGGCCGGGACTCTTTGGCAGGGTATCCACAAAAGACCGGTTAGGTTTTACTGAAAGTGGAAGTGAAATCTGGCTTCCCGGTGGCGAACCTTACACAGCCGGAGACAAACCTAAGCAACAGGAACTGGCCTATACTTACAGATGGCTTGCTGAAGCCGGACCGGACGATTTTTATAAAGGAGATCTGGGGAAGCAGATTATCAATGACTTTAATGATAACGGGGCATTGATAACTGAAGATGATCTTAAAAATTATAAATGCGACTGGCTCACACCATTAAATGGTATTTTCCTGGGTCATGAAATCTTATCCACACCTCTTCCGGGCGGTGGTCTGGCTCTGCTTCAGACTCTGAGGATGGCTGAATTGTTTAACATACTGTCATATCCGCTAAACAGCAAAGAATATGTCAATGCTCTCGCAAAAGTCTTCAGCGCAATCCAGAAAGACCGTATGAGCTACCACTCAGACCCGGATTTCAGTAATCCTGATATAGAAAATCTTTTAAGTGATGAATACTTAAAATCCATTATCAGCGATTTAAATCCGGGTAACAGCCTTGAACCTAAAGATACTACCGTAATAGCAGCATCTGACCGTGAGGGTAATGCAATTGCTCTCTGCCACTCTCTTGGATACGGCAGCGGTGTCTATACGAAAAACCTGGGCTTTATGTATAACAACTGCATGAGCGGTTTTGATCCTAAGCCCGGTAATCCAAATTCAATTGCTCCGGGAAAAGCAAGAAGCACAGCAATTGCACAAACACTTATTCTTAAAGACGGCAAGCCAAAACTTATTCTCGGATCACCGGGAGGATCGCATATTACAGCAGGACTTGTCCAGGCTATAATCAACTATTTCCATTTTAAAATGGATCTGCAGGATGCAGTCTGCAGGCCGCGATTTGATGCATACAAAAACACCCTGCTTCTGGAATCGCGTATGCCTTATACACTGGATAATGAATTGGCAGGTAACTGGGAAATATTAAGGAGTCCGTCACCATTCGGAATGGTTGGCAGAATTTATGCTATTGCATTTACTGAAGCTGGTCCGAAACCGGGTTACGATCCGGGAGAAGCAGCTACGGCGCTGGAGTTATAAGCATCTGAATAATTTTGTCAGTTAATTTTATTTTTTAGTCCCGATAATTTACAGAGGATTCTTTGGTAATCTTATATAGTTACCAATTTTAATCCCAAAATAGACGGCCCTTGGACTTACCGGTCCGTATATATAACCGGGATCACGGTTTATTCCTTTATCAAAATCAATCTGGTATGAATTGAATATATTTTTTATTCCTCCTGAAAGCTGAACTGTTGCTCCGTTTAACTTTAAATTATATCGTAACTTCATACCCATATCAATGAATCTTTTTGACTCCCGGAGCTCTCCGGCATCAGGATCGGGTAATCCGGACCCGAAATAGGGAACAAGCATTTTGCCTGTATAATTACCTGTTATGGATAACGCCCACAAATCGGTTGGCTTCAAGGTAAATGACATATATCCATAGTCTCCGGGAGTACGAAAAAATTCCTTTTTATTAAATTCCTGTTCCTTATCATATTTGCTGCTCTGCAAGGTAAACCCTGATTTAAATGTCAGATAATCGCCCGGGATAAAATTCATTTCCAGATTAACTCCTTTTACACTTGCCCCGTCCTCCGCATTTACACGAGTGTAGACAACAGTATTATTCTCATCAGGTTCGCCGAACTGGTTTGCAAACGGATTGTTCAACCGCGTAAAAAAACCTTCTGCCAGCAATCCCAGGTATACCCTCCCGACCTGTTTGTTGAAATCGAGAGATGCCATATAACTATGACTGGACTCCTGCTTTAAGTCAGGATCATTTTTATGGATTATCTGCCTGGAACCTGATGTTTCGATATGCAGGTCTTCGTCAAATATCTGCGGTGCCCTGTATCCCTGTGAGTAACTGATTCTGCCCTGAAGATATTCCCACAATTCATATTTAAAGGTAAGCCTCGGACTGAAAACATTTCCGGATTTACCGGAGCCGCTGCTTTTTTTATCCTCTACTTTATAATGATCATATCTGGCTCCCGCCGAAACTTTAATTTTATTTCTTGTTATTTCATATTGTAAAAATACTCCGGAAGTATTTGTGGTCTGGTCAGCTACTATAACGTTATAAGTATGAGGAATATCGACAATAGATCCATCAATGATTACGGCATTTTCCATATCAGGATACCCCAGCTTTTTATCTTTCAGCCATGCACCGTTATTTTCAATTCCTGCGACTAAAACCGAATTATTAAAATTTGCATTATATTGAATACCCGCAGAATATGAGAAATCTCCTGTATTACCATAATCGCTTAAAGACATTTCTGCCCCGTAATATGAATCCCTTTTTATTTTTTGTCCGCTAAAGTATGCTGAAAACAGGTCAAATTCTCTGAAGAATTTTTCATATGTCAAGGCCCCTGTTGTAATATTATGGTTGACAGCTTCAGCAATATTAGCCTCATGAACAGGATATTCAAATCTATCTCCCCCCCTTCTCTCTTCTTTGATATTGAACATATCAGCTGTTATTTTATTTCTTATTCCAAAACGATGATAAATCCGGGTACCTATAGTAGTATTATTCACTGAGGATATCTCTGAGAAGTTATCATCATTCGCGTCGAAAGGATTTCTGTCCCTGTAAAAACCATAAAGAGACATACCGGTTTTATTATCTGCTGATATCAGGGATGTATTGAAATTCACTAAATGATCCTGTGCCGGATTGCCCGAATCATGCATTCCGGCACCTATAAGACCGGAATTCACTCCAAGTTCATATGAATTATTGATCGGATCTTTAAGTATCAGATTTATTGTGCCGGCAATGGCATTGCTGCCATATAAAGCTGAACCACCGCCCCTGATCACTTCAACCCGTTCTATCATGTTTGCAGGTATAAGTTCAAGTCCGTAGACTCCGGCCAGACCGCTAAAAACAGGCCGGCTGTTAATTAAAATCTGAGAATAGGCCCCCTCCATTCCATTCATCCTTACCTGCGAAAAACCACAATTCTGGCAGTTATTCTCAATCCTGAGGCCCGGAGTAAAACTCAACCCCTCACCTAAAGTAACTGATTGTGTGGCAGTAAATAAATTTGGCTTTATTGTGTTGACAATAACTGAAGCATCTCTCCTTGAGATTTCATTCCTGTCACCCGTGACTATTATCTCTTCAATCTTTAAAACATCTTGTTCCAGTTCAAAATTAACCTCTTTGGTCTCATTATTTTTTATGGTTATCTCCTTTTCCGCCGGTTTATGGCCCATCGCCCTTACCATAATAATATGGGTACCTGCAGGCAAATTAATTAACTGATAATGTCCTGTTTCATCCGTTGTTGTTCCTATTGTTGTTCCTTTTATGGATACAGTTGCAAAAGAGATATGTTCATCGCAATCTATACAAATAACGTGTCCGAATACATTTGCATCTGTTCTGATCTTTTGGGCATAAGTCAATTGAAAAAATGATACTAATAGTATAGTTGATATTATTTTATTCATAAATTTTTCTTTTATTAAACTGACAATTAAATCAGATTTTAATATTTCAACCTGCTCCCGGTTTTATCTTCTTAGTTTTCACTTGATAACTTGATAGTAACCACTCTGTTAAAAAAGAATATTCATCAGTATAGCAGCAATTTCAAAACACCGGAAAACCAATATATCTGTCGGAGCACAACTGTTGACAAGTCAAAAAACACTTTTATGAAACAGGTGGCGCCCTCCCTCTGTTGGTCCGGATAAACTCAAATTTATATTCCTTTTTATATTCAAAGCCTGAGCGACTTTTTGTACTAAAGGAAATCAGGATAATTGTCAAGAAAAAAAACGGAAATAAGATTTCAATGTTTTGAAAAAAAAGAAATTCCTTTTCTGTATGCTGGTGAGATTTATAAGGATTTGTGTCGTCCGATTTGTCGTAAGGATGCGAATGAGAAATACAGGTATGATCAGCTATTTTGTGTGTATGCATAAAAACAACCTTGTTGATGGTGAGCATTCCCATCAATCCAATCATTCCGATAATGACGGTTCTTTTTACGACGCTATTTATTTTAATCGGCATTACAGGTAATAAGTCATCAAAAATAGATAACTAATTTTTATCTGCAATGAATTTTTAAATATTTTTATAAGGCGTTAATCATAATTATTTTGTAACTTATTCATAAATAACATTTAAAAAAAATAATTATGGGAGTCAAACTAATCTTCGGCGGGGCTATTGCCTGCATTCTTATTGGAATTTATTTATACCTGATATGGATTGCTGTCACTGTAGTTACTGCTCAAACTGCGGGAATCGAAGCTGAGTTCAATGATCAAATGGCAGCTGCATTGTCACTTATCGGCGGCCTTGTATCTGCACTGGTTATTGCAGAACTTGCTGTCACAAAACCGGGAGAGATGCCACTGCAGCGCGCATATCCACAAAATGACAAGCCGTACACAAAAAATTTCATCAGGATAGCCAGCGTAGGTTACGTTATCGTATGGATTATTACAGGATTAATCGCTTTTTTAGTCAGCCTGAGAAAACCTGACGTTCTTCAGCCATTGACCGACCTCGGACAAACATGGCTTGGTCTTGCGGTGGCAGCCGGATATGCTTATTTTGGAATAACCCCGAAATAGAATTTCAAATTTCTGTTGCTTTCTTAACCAACCGGAATTAAATATATTTGTTTGCACTGATATTGATGAAAAAGGTCAACCGGGAAAAGGTCATTATGCACTATCAGGCAAATTACATAAATTTATTTTATTGAATTTTATTTTTTTATAAATGCAATAAATGTTCTTTTTTTTAATATTAGTTTTCGAAGAGGAATCAGATTTGATCGCAAATAATACATTATCAAATATTTGCCAATTGAATTTAATGTTGGGATAAAAACGAAACAAATTAGTATCATAAAATATTTTAGAAAATGAAGTTTGCTGTTTTGGTCATAATCTTCTTATTCTGTTTTTGTTCAACGGGCAATTCCCGGATTATTTCACAAAAAGATACTATTGCCGATACATACAATAAAAATTTCATCTATTACGCTCAAAAAGCTAAAGGCAGCATAGAGATTAACGGGATTTTAGATGAACCGGACTGGTATACTGCCCAAAAGGCAACTGATTTTTATCTTGTCACTCCTGTAGATACCGGTTTTGCACGTCAGCAGACCGAAGCCTTAATTACATATAACGATCATTCTATCTATCTTGCCTTCACTTTATTCGATACTATCCCCGGAAAAAGGATAACTGAATCGTTTCGCAGAGATTTCGATTTCAGATATAACGACAACTGGCTAATCATTATAGATCCGTTTCTTGATCAGACCACAGGTTTTTATTTCGGTGCTTCAGCTTCAGGCGCAGAAAGAGACGGTACTCTGAGTGAAGGAGGTTACAGCTCTGATTCGAACTGGGACTGCAAATGGGAATCGAAAACCAGACACCTTAACGACAGATGGATTACCGAAGTCCGGATTCCTTTGAAATCGATCAGGTATCCTACCGGGAGCAGGCAATGGAATGTAAATTTCTGTCGTCTTGATCTTAAATCCAGTGAAAAATCAGCCTGGGCGCCAATGCCACGTCAATTCTTTACAAGTGCGCTTGCGTATGCCGGAGTACTTCGTTTTAATGAACCTCTTCCCCGATCGCCGGCGCAATTTTCTTTCATTCCCTATGTCTCAGGACAATTTACAAATAATTATGAAACACACACAGGAAACATATACCATAAGGATGCCGGATTCGATGCAAAAATAGGTTTCTCGTCATCTATGAACCTCGATCTGACATTTAATCCTGATTTCGGACAGGTGGAGGTGGACCAGCAAGTGACTAATATTGAACGATTTGAACTCTTTTTCCCTGAAAAAAGACAGTTCTATCTCGAAAACAGTGACCTCTTTTCAGGTTTTGGGTACAATACGGTTTCTCCTTTTTTGTATCGCCGTTTCTCAGGTGTCGGATATCAAATTGTCACACCGTTTTTTTCACGTCGTATTGGACTCGATGCTCCTGTGATCGGGGGTGCCAGACTGAGCGGTAAAATAGGCAACGACTGGAGAATCGGATTTATGAATATGACTACAAAAGAAACAAATACAAATCCTTTATGTAACTACACTGTATCGTCACTACAGAAAAAAGTATTTTCACGCTCAAATGTCGGATTTATATTTGTCAATAAAGAGATTCTGGCTGAGACTGATAGCGGCAGGTTTTTTAATCGCATTGCAGGATTTGATTATAACCTGGCAACAAGAGATAATTTCTGGGATGGAAAATTTTTTTATCACCGCTCTTTTCAGCCTGGAAATCCCGACAAACAATACTCTCAGGGAGCCATTTTAAAGTATGAGTCCAGGCACTGGAAGCTGGGCATGGCAGAAATATCGGTCGGCGAAAATTACCGGGCTGAAACGGGATTCGTTCGCCGAACCGGATATAATTATCTGGCTCCCGGACTTACATACCTTTTTGTTCCTAACAATTGGATTGTAAGTCATGGTATAAGCATTGAACTGGAAAATTATTTCAATCCGCAGTACCAAAAAATAGAACATAACAACTCATTCAGCTATCTGTTTGAATTCCGGGACCGTTCGCAATTATCCCTCGGTTACCAGGATATGTTTGTGGAGTTGCAGGAGGATTTCGATCCGACTCATATCAGTGAGCATACCCTGCCTGCAGGATCGGATTACCACTTTGGCGGGGAATATATAAATTATCAGTCGACATATAAAACCATGTTCAACTGGAGCGCAACTGTCGCATCCGGAAAATTTTACACCGGAAAAATATGTTTTATAGAGAGCAAAATGGTATACCGTTATCAACCTTATATTAATTTATCTCTGAATCTGAATTATACCAATCTGGATCTGCCCGGGTCATTTGAACCTGCGAAATTCTGGTTACTGGGCCCGAAGATGGATCTGACTTTCTCTAAAAATATTTTCCTGTCGACCTTCATTCAGTATAACGAACAAACTGACAACCTGAATATTAATACAAGGTTTCAGTGGCGATACAAACCCCTCTCCGATATATATATAGTGTATACCGACAACTATATTCCCGGAGACTGGAACTCCCGGAACCGGGCCCTGATACTTAAGATTACTTACTGGTTTAATTAAAATTTCCGGCTGATAAATCCGGCCAAAAAAGGTACATCAGAATTAGGATTTGCAAATCTACTATTGCATCAATGATATTAAATGACTAAATTAGCACCGCAATTTTTTTTAAAATTAAACTATACTAAATAAAATTAAATTATTCTGAAATGAAACGACCTTTAACCCCGGAATCTCAATAACCAGATTTTATCTATAGCAGGTTTATCTTACAGAATTCCTGAAACAAGTATCAAATCAAATATTAAAGTGGCCGCGACTCAAGGTTATATGCGAATGAACAACTTCACAAAAATGAATAATAATCAAATTTACTAATAATATAAATTAAAGGAGAGAATGCTTATGAACGAACCTTAAATGGCAGAATTTCTAAAAACCCTAAAATGACCTCCAAATTAATTAGTGTTGATGGTAATTATTCATTGACCAACGTTCCCTCAAATGCCACCCTGGTATTCTCTTTTGTGGGAATGCAGTCACAGGAAGTCGCGGTAGGCAACCAGACAACAATAAACATATCTATGGAAGAGGAGACCATAGGGCTGGAAGAGGTGGTTGCCATTGGTTACGGTACCCAAAGGAAAGAGACTTTAACAGGATCTGTTACCGGAACAACAAATGATGAGTTGGTTAGAGCTCCCGTTATCGGTGTATCAAATGCAATCGCAGGTTTGCTTCCCGGTGTAGTTGTTTCCAACCGTTCCGGTGCTCCCGGTAATACTTCAAGCATATTGATCAGGGGACGAAACACAACAGGTAATAATGACCCTCTGGTAGTTGTCGACGGAATACCCGGCTACTCAGGATGGCAGTATATAAATCCTGATGACATTGAATCTATCTCTGTCCTTAAAGACGCCTCAGCGGCCATCTACGGTGCACGTGCAGCAAACGGTGTAATTCTTATTACAACAAAAAGGGGAAAGGCAGGCAAGCCAACCTTCAACTATACATTAAGTGAAGGATTAAGCCAGCTTACAAGAGTTCCCGAAATGGCTGATGCAGTCCTTTATACCGAATTTGTAAACGAATACAGGGCAAGATTCAGCCAGCCTCCGCTTTACAGCGAAGAGGACATTCAAAAATTCAAAGCCGGGAATGACCCCTTTTATCCCAACACAGACTGGTATGGGGAAACTTTAAAGAAATTCACATCACAGAGACAGCATAATCTGAATATGACAGGCGGAACCGACAAGTTAAATTACCTTGTATCAGGTTCCTATTCATTCCAGGACGGAATCTTCAAAAACGGAGATTCATACTTTTCAACCTACTCATTAATTGCCAGGGTAGACGGAGAAGTTAATGAATATATAAATGTAGGATTTGACATAAACTCTGCAATTGATGATAATTACAGCACAGGCTATCCCTTCTCAACGCTGGGTACAAGCTTACCAACTGTTCCGGTTTACTGGCCTAACGGAATGCCATCTTCAGGTGTTACAGCAGGCGCAAATCCTGATATACAGGCATCAGAGATATCAGGTTATTCAAAAGGTATTGATAAAAGATATTCAGCCAAGGCTTCTGTTGATATAGTCATCCCATGGGTACAGGGCCTCGGGGCAGATGGATATTTTGTATATATAAATAACACAGGTTTTGATAAATCGTGGTCAAAACCTTATTTAACAAATTCATATTCATATTCAACACAGGCGTACAGTGTTGTAAAGGGCGGTCCGCAAACTCCTACCCTTAGTGAGACCGCAAGTAATTCAAGCAGCACATTGACCTATTTCAGGATGAAATATGAAAGAAGATTTAACGACCACAGTATCAATACCTTCCTTGCTTTTGAACAATCTGTGGGCAAAAGCAACTATTTATCTGCCGGCAGAAGGGATTTTTATTCAGATGTAATAGATCAGATTTTTGCAGGAGGACTTGACAACCAGACTACCAATGGGTCTGCTTCCGAGAGCGCAAGGCAGAACTATTTCGGACGTCTCAATTATGGTTTTAAAGAGAGATATCTGCTTGATGTCAACTTCAGGTACGACGGATCCTCAAACTTTCCTGAAGACAAGAGATGGGGTTTCTTCCCCGGTGTCTCTGTCGGCTGGCGTATATCTGAAGAGAATTTCATGAAGGATAACTTTAGTGGCATTGATAATCTGAAACTGAGAGGATCATACGGACAGATTGGTAATGACAGGGTTCCTTCATTCCAGTGGCTTTCTACTTATTCTCTGGGAAGCACAACAGGTTATACCTTTGGAAGATCACCCATTACCACTCTTGGTTTAACTGCAGGCGTTACGCCTAACCCAAATATCACCTGGGAGGTTGCCGAGATCACAAATATTGGTCTGGATATGGATCTGTGGAGTGGCCTTCTGGGAATGTCCGTTGATGCATTCAAGCAAAGACGTTCAAACATTCTGGCTAAAAGAGACCTCGCAATTCCCGGTAACACCGGACTTATTCTTCCTAACGAGAATATAGGTGTAGTTGAGAATAAAGGTGTTGAACTCGAACTGACTCACAGGAGAAATGTGGGAGATTTTAATTACAGTATAGCCGGCAATATTGCATTCTCAAGAAACAAGATCATTGATATTGATGAAGCAACAAATATACCCGAATGGCAAAAAATGGAAGGCGGGGTCCTTGGTGCACCGCTGCTTTACAAAACTGTAAAAATTATCAGGACTCAGGAAGAACTTGAATCCGTACCTGTATATCCGGGTACCAGGGTTGGTGATCTTCAATATGAAGATGTTAACGACGACGGGATAATATCTGATGCAGATATGGTAAGGATAAACCAGAGCAGCACTCCTGAGATTACATTCGGTGCAAACGTTAACATGGCATATAAAAGGTTTGCATTATGGGCACACTTCTCCGGACAGACCAGGGCATGGGTACAATATCACAAATACTCAAAAGGTGCCGGTCACAACTCACTGAAAGAGCTGCTTGAAAACCGTTACACACCGGGTAGCATGGACTCCAAATATCCTATCATCCCCGACAGTGAAACACGGAACATGGATATTAACGGATTCCCTTCCACTTTCTGGCAGATGGATGCAAGCTTCTTAAGATTGAAATCACTTCAATTATCATACGATATACCGGAATACATGCTGTCAAAGGTTAAGATAAACTCAATGAGGGTATTTCTCAGCGGAAGCAACCTCTTTACTTTAGACAAACTTAAATGGTATGATCCGGAAGGAGACAGGTTGATAGGGGACTTCTACCCCCAGAGTAAAGTTTACAATTTAGGATTGAAAATCAGTTTTTAATAATTATGACCATGAGAAAGAAAGAGAATATAAAAAATAAAACAACAAGGTTTGCTTTTATTTTAAAAATGATGTTGATACTATGGCTGGTGATCCCCTACTCATGTTCCGATGATGTCCTGGACAGAAAACCGCTTGACAGCTATTCAGATGCGGCAGTCTGGAACGACCCGGCTCTTATAAGTGCTTTTATTAGTAATATATACCGCGATTTTCCGGTCGACTGGAATACAACTGCATGTCTGACAGATGAAGTTACCAGGAGAAACAATGCAACCTATGACATGATCAATGCAGGTAACCTTACTCCCGGAAACACTCAGATGGTAAACTATTGGTACGGCGGTTCAGGCAACTATGGTGGTACCGGATACTGGAGCGCCAGCTACTATGAAACTGTTTCAAAGTGTAACATCTTCTTTGCCAATATTGATCAGGCTACCTTCGATGAAACACTTATGAACAGGATGATTGGCGAAGTCAAATTTTTAAGGGCTTACGCATATTTCAGACTGGCTACTATTTATAACGGTGTGCCGCTTATAACAAAAACCTTTAATCTCGATGATGATTTTTATCTGCCGAGAAATACATATGATGAATGCATGGATTTTGTATTTAAGGAGTATGAAGATTGCATCCCGTTGTTACCTCTTGAATACAGTGGTAACGATATCGGACGTATTACAAAAGGCACCGTAATGGCAGCAAAAGCCAGAGCATGGTTATACTATGCAAGTCCGCTTAATAATCCTTCAAATGATAAGACAAGATATCAAAAGGCAGCAGATGCCGCTAAAGCTGTTATTGACCTGGGTATATACTCATTGTATCCGCATTACCGCGATTCATACCAGGACTATACGATTTACAATTCTGAAGTAATCTGGAACAGACTTTATAATAACGTACAGTATCCTCATATGAGAGTTGAACTGAGTCATTTCCCTCCCGGATATTATGGTTACGCACATATACATCCCCTTCAGAACATTGTAGATGAATATGAAAGAACCAACGGCCTTCTGCCTTCAGAAGATCCTGAATATGATCCGTATAACGGTCAGTGGGAAAACCGTGACCCGCGGTTCTATTTTAGTATCAATTATGACGGAGCCATGTTCCAGGGTCGTGAGGTTGAGTGCTTCCTGCCCGGAGGTCTTGATTCACAGGATGGTCCTATTGAAGCATGGAATGCCACAACAACAGGTTACTATGCACGCAAATTCGGTAATGAGTCGATCATTCAGCCCAGAGGAACAAACGTAGGTAACACGCCATGGCCGCATTTCAGGTATAACGAAGTGTTGCTCAACTATGCAGAAGCCAAATATTTTCTCGGTGATGAGGAGACATGCAGACAATATATTAATATGATCAGAAGTCGTCCGACCGTTGAAATGCCTCCGGTTACTGCTTCAGGTCCTGAGCTGCTCGAAAAACTCAGGCATGAACGTAAAATTGAACTGTTCCTTGAAGGACATCGTTTCTTCGACGTAAGACGCTGGAAAATTGCTCCGGAAGTACTCAGTGTAGATGCAAAGAGAGTTACTATTACTAAAGATCCGGCAACAGGAGTGAAAACTTATGAATACTCAACATTCCAGGTAAGGGAATTCCCTGAAAAGATGTATTACCTTCCTATACCGCAAACTGAAATCGAAAAGAATCCAAACCTGGTACAAAATCCGGGTTATTAATACTCTCTTATAAATAAGGCTGGCTAAATTGTCAGCCTTATTTTTTAACCCCTGACACATAATCACAAAGATTTTATTTTGATTTTTGACTATAATGAGATTATTTCATCAGGCTTATAATGCATAATTATTTTAAAATCAGTAATAATTATCCGACAAAATCATAGTAACGAAAAAAAAATTTCAAATTCTAAAAAAAGTTACTGTTTAATTAAACCTTATCAATAAAATAAGGTCAAAAAAATATTATTAACATTTTTTTATTATATGAAAAAATTATTGGTGTTAATTTTCGGTGCTTTGCTGATATCCGGTTCATGCTATGCGCAGCGTGGTGATCCTGCAGCAAGGCTTCAACGCGAAATCGAAGGTCTTACAACTGCATTAAACCTGACTCAGGAACAGGTGGCAAAAGTGACTCCGATCTTGAAAGAGGGACAAACAAAACAGTCTGAGATGTTTGCAAAACTAAGGGAAGGCGGAGGTGAGATTGACCGTGAAAAGATGAGAGAGCAGAGAAATAAAATGCAGGCAGAGACTGACTCTAAATTAAAAGCTGTTTTAACAGCAGAACAAGGTACCAAGCTTGATGCATATCGAAAGCAGCAGGCAGAGGAAAGGGCAAGAAGGATGCAACAGAGATGAGGATCCCCTCACGGGAGTAATTCATTTAAAACAAGGTGCTTTCATTATGTTGACCCCACACTCAAAAAACTGCAGTTACATGAAACAAAATTCATGTAACTGTGTTATTAAATTGCAGTGTATACCATAAAAGTATAGCTATAAAAAATTTTTTTAACGAATACTGGTAATACAGAATAAATATAAACCAATAATTAAATTAAGGTATTATTTTTGTTGTTTGGACAAATCTGCCAATTTTAACAGTAACTCAATTTTTCAGTTATGAAAAAAAGGAAAAAATTAATATTGACAACATTAATTCTCATGATACTATCAGCTTCATCATTTTTGGTGTTTACTGGTACTGATAGTCAAAACTATTACATCACTACCCCGGTCCAAAGAGGTACTTTTGAAATACTGGTATATTCAAGCGGTCAGCTCGAAGCGCAGAGTTCCGAAAATATAGTTGTGCCTGACATATTGCGCGACAGGAATGTAAGGATATATGAGATAAAAATTACTGATTTGGTTGAAGAAGGTACTGTTGTTGATTCGGGTGAATATGTTGCTTCCCTTGACCACAAGGCTGTAGAGGAGGTTCTGGTAACTGCTCAGGAAGACCTGGAGACAGTTATGAACAATTTTGAGGATGAAAAGATGGATTCCAATCTTACGCTCAGCAATTACCGTGATTTAATAATAAACGCCAGAGAAGAGGTAGAGGAAGCACAAATTATCCTTGATGAATCGGTATATGAGTCTCCTGCTGTGATAAGAAAAGCTGAAATGGATCTGGATAAGGCAAAAAGAAAGCTTCAACAGGAAATAAAAGCATACGAATTAAGGGAGAGACAGGCAAAGTCGAGAGTGGAGAGAGATCTGATAGAGGTAAGAAGGCGGCAAAATCGCGTTGATCTCTTAAGACAGGTATACCAGTCGTTGACAATTACTGCTCCCAAATCAGGAATGCTGATTTATGAAAGAGACAGAACCCGGGAAAAAATCAAGGTAGGTTCCACTGTCAGTGCATGGCGGCCTGTCATTGCGACTCTTCCCGATCTTTCTTCAATGATGTCACTCACTTATATTAACGAGATTGATATATCCAGGGTAAAAGTGGGACAAAAAGTTACACTGGGTATTGATGCACTTCCCGAAAAAGTTCTGGAAGGTGAGGTAATATCTGTTGCCAATATCGGACAACCAATGCCCAAAAGCGATGCCAAGGTATTTGAAGTAAAAATAAAAGTAATTGGAGATGTTTCCGATCTTAAACCGGCAATGACCACCAGTAATATTATCCAGACAGGCTTTTTTGAAGATACCCTGTTTATTCCTTCCGAAACAGTCTTTGAAAATGATTCCCTTCAATTCGTCTATCTGGAAAAAAACGGAACAATTATTAAACAGGTTGTAGACCTCGGTGATGAAAATGAAAATTATATCCTGGTAAGGAAGGGTCTGAATGAAAACGACAAATTGTTGTTAAGCGTTCCGGAAGATTCTGAAGAGCTGTCAATAAACGGCATGGATCTGTATGAAGAGATCAAAGAGCGCAGACTGAAAGAGAAGGAAGAGGCTAAAAAAGCTCTCGAACAGGACCAAAGTTAAATGATTCAGCCGGATACAGAGGGTAAAACATTGAACAAATGAAAGGTTTTTTAGAAAGATATACTTACAACGTTGCCAGCGGTATTGAAGCTATTTTTGCAAACAGGGTTAAGTCATTCCTCACTGCTCTCGGCATTATTTTCGGTGTAGCTGCTGTTATCAGCATGCTTGCAATAGGAAACGGAGCTGAGCAGGAAATTTTGGAACAGATCAAGATGGTCGGGGTAAATAATATAATTATCTCTCCCACCGAAAATGTTGTAGATGCCAACGCTGAGCAGGCCTCGGAGGATGAAGCTCAGATCAGCACTAAGAAATTTTCAAAAGGACTGACTCTTCTTGATGCAGAAGCGATAAGTGAAGTAATTCCCAGTGTTAATAAAGTGTGCCCTGTCATTACGTTTAATTACTCGGCTATCTTAAACGGTAAAAGCAAGCCTGTTGTTCTTGAGGGTATAAATAACAATTACTTCGACCTTTTCAATATTTCTCTTCAAAGCGGTGAAAAATTCATTGACAGTCAGATGGAAAACGGATTTCCTGTATGCATAATAGGAGATAATATAAACAATCTGTTTTTCAATCATGAAGATGCAATAGGGAAATATATAAAGTGCGGTCAGATATGGCTGCAGGTAATCGGCGTAGTTGAACGCAGGGATTTCACGGCATCAGCTTCTGACGAACTGGGAATAAGCAGCACGGATAATAAAATATTCATTCCGGCAAAAACCATGGTAATGCGTTTCAGGAACCGCTCTCTTTTAAGGGCTGATGAGATTGAACAGGCTGCCAGATCAGGGGGAAGTGCACAAAAAGAGAATTTAAATCAACTGGATAAGATTATCGTTCAGGTTGATGAAACTGAGTATCTGAGCTCCACCGCTGAGGTAATTAATCGTATGCTGCTCAGAAGACATAACGATCTCTATGATTTTGACGTAACCATACCGGAGTTGCTTCTGAAGCAGCAGCAGAGAACAAAAAATATTTTCAACATAGTCTTAGGAGTTATTGCCGGAATTTCCCTGATTGTGGGTGGTATTGGAATTATGAACATCATGCTTGCTTCTGTCATGGAGCGCATCCGGGAAATAGGATTACGCCAGGCTATAGGAGCTTCCCGTAAAGATATTATAGTTCAGTTTCTCTCGGAATCTACACTTATCAGCGTTACGGGAGGGATACTGGGAATAATTCTTGGTGTTGCTTTATCAAGAATAATTATGGTTGTATTTGATATAAAAACTGTCATTTCGGTTTTTTCAATATTCATATCGTTTGGTGTATCAGTGCTCATCGGCATTACTTTCGGATATATTCCGGCCAGGAGAGCATCAGATCAGGACCCGGTAGAGTCACTACGTAATTAATTCAAAAAAATTAAAATGAGGATCAGACATACCATAGCAGGAGTCTTATTATTATTAAATTTAACTGTAAATGCCCAGGAAATTCAGTATCTTACACTGGAGGATGTCATTGATATTGCTTCCCAACAATCACTCGATGCATTCAGGAACAAGAATATGTATCTGGCAAGTTATTGGGAATTCAGGTACTTTCGGGCCGACAGACTTCCTACTTTAAGTATAGAAGCAACGCCCCTGGACTATAACCGTTCGATGCAGAAAGTATATAACTACGATGAAAACAGGGATGAATATAAATCCAGGGAAGATTTAAGTTCGGAAGTTGCTATGCTTCTGAATCAGAATATCGGCCTCACAGGAGGCAGAATATTTGCGCGTTCAGAATTGAATTTAACTGAAAAACTGGGATCTGACCGTATTTCATCATACTCTTCAACCCCCTTTAGTCTGGGTTACTCTCAAAGTTTGAACGGATATAACAGTCTGAGGTGGACAGCTAAAATTGAGCCACTCAAATTTGAAGAGGCAAAAAAAGAGTATATTCAGGCAAAGGAGGAACTGGCTATTAAAGCCACAAGAAGGTTTTTTGACCTTGTAGATGCCCAGATAGAGGTAAACATTGCAACGACAAACCTGGCCAACGCGGATACGCTGTACAGAATAGGCACAGGAAGGTTCCAGGTAGGTACAGTGACACAGGATGAACTGTTAAATCTTGAGCTGAGCTTTATGAATGCCGGGTTAGCGCTAACACGCGCACAACTCGGACTGGAAAGATCCCGTGCACAGTTGAACTCTTTTCTTGGTTACGACAAAGACACAAAAATAGAGTGTATAGTACCGACAGATCTGCCCGACATAGCCATAAATGCAGATGAAGCGGTTGCGGCTGCATTTCAGAATAATCCTGAAATCCTGAACCAGCAGAGAAGGTTAATAGAGGAGGACAGGAAAGTTAAACAGGCAAAATCACAAAATGGTGTTAGCGGAGATGTCTATGCCTTGTATGGATTAAACCAGAATGCTGATGAGTTTTCACTGGTATATAAAGATCCTCTCGACAGACAAAGATTGCGTGTGGGTCTTAATATTCCGGTTCTCGACTGGGGGCGCAGAAAAGGCCGGCTGTCAATGGCAGAATCAAACCGTGAGGTGGTCCGGATAAGTGTTAACCAGGAGAAAATTGACTTTGAACAAAATGTTATCATGAATGTTATGGAATTTAACCTGCAGGCTGATCAGGTACTCAGCAGAGCAAAGGCAGATACCGTAGCACAAATGGGTTATGACGTGACTCAACAAAGGTTTCTTATTGGCAAGATAGATGTAACCAAATTAAATCTTGCACGTAATGATCAGGAAACTGCAAGACGTGCGTATATAAATGCTCTCAGAACTTATTGGAATTACTATTATACGTTACGACAGTTAACACTGTATGATTTTGAGAGAAACATTACCTTATCAGAAGATTTTGACAGGATTGTAAACAGTTATTAGTATGTCACTGAAAAAGAAAATATTTTTTGGAGTTATTGCCCTGGCTGTAATATTCTTGTTAGTGTTTTTTGGAACAAAAACATTAACAGGTCCAAAAGCATATACCGTTTCAAAGACAAATTTTGAATCACGCATAACAGTAAAAGGTGAGATTCAGGGTAAAGATGCAGTTGTAATTGAATTTCCGGAGGATATGAAGCATCGTGACCTTCGGATCCGGGAATTCCAAATAAAAGATTTGATAAAAGAAGGCAGTTTGGTAAAGAAAGGCGACTGGGTAGCTACTCTCGATGTTGACAATATCAAACAACAGATTGAGTACAATAATGATGAACTGGAAAGACGTCTGGCTGAATTCAATGATGCAAAGATTGATACTGCCATTGAATTGAATTCAATGCGCGAACAGATGAAAGAGCTAAACTACGAGTTGGAATACAGAGAATTAGATCTCGAACAGTCTAAATACGAATCTCCGGCCTACCAAAGAAAAATACAGGTTGCATATAATAAAACTATCAGGCAAATAGACAAAAGACGCAGAGATTATGTAATGAGGGCAATGAGTCTGGCCGTCAGGACAAAAAGAAGCGAAGACAGGTATAACTACTATGTTATGCGTGATTCCCTTCTGAAAAAAGCGCTTGAGGCGGCAGAAATTGTCGCTCCCCGGGACGGAATGGTAATGTACGCCAGAACAAGACATGGAAGAAAAATAAGAATCGGAGACAATGTAAGCCAATGGAATCCTGCAATAGCTACATTACCTGATATGTCAGTAATGATTTCAGAAACTTATGTTGAAGAGATACATATAACAAAACTAAATATAGGTGACAGTGTCGAGATTACAGTAGATGCTCTTCCGCAAAAAGTTTTTAAAGGTGCAGTCTATAAAATCGCAAATATAGGTCAGGAGTTACCCGGTTATGAATCAAATGTTTTCAATGTTCTGATAGAATTGAAAGATTCGGATCCTGAACTTAAACCGGCCATGACATCAAATAATAATATCATTATTAACAGCATACCTGATGTATATACGATTCCGCGGGAATGCCTGTTTACTGAGAACGGAAACGATTTCGTTTTTATGAAAAAGGACGGTGAAATTATTAAACAACCGGTAAAGGCAGGACTTGATAATGACAAAGAAGTAATTATCGATTCAGGTCTGGTGGAGGATGACAAAGTACTCTATTCACCTCCCCCTGAATATGAAAAAAATATTTCAGTATACCGGATCAGGGTTAATGACATCTGATTCAACCAGACCATCTTTCAGTTTCACAATCCGGTAAGCATGCTTTGCAATATCCACTTCATGGGTAACCATAACGAGGGTATTTCCTTCTTTATGGATGCGGGCGAATACCTTCATTATATCATCAGAAATAACCGAGTCCAGGTTACCTGTCGGCTCATCAGCCAATAGTATGGAAGGATTATTTATCAATGCTCTTGCTATGGCAACTCTTTGCCTCTGTCCCCCGGAAAGCTCATTTGGCTGGTGTGTCAGTCTGTCTGCCAAACCAACACTTGTCAGGAGTTCCGTTGCTTTCTCTCTTCTTTCCTGCTTTTTTATTCCCGCGTAAACCATCGGTAGCATGACATTTTCCAAAGCGTTATTACGGGGAAGAAGATTGAATACCTGAAATACAAATCCTATTTCTGAATTTCTTATTGCTGCAAGTTCATCATCGGTATGCCTGCTAACATCCTTACTATTTAAAATATATGTGCCGCTTGTCGGTGTATCCAGACAACCAATGATATTCATCAGGGTTGATTTTCCTGATCCGGAAGCTCCCATTATTGCAACGTATTCACCTTTATATATATCAAGAGAAATTGAACGAAGAGCTTTAACCTCCTGGGTTCCTACTTTATATGTCTTTGTAATATTTTCTAAATGAATTATCTTTTCTCTCATAAATAAATTTAATTCTCAGCTATAAGCTATAAATTATACTCACCTGCAGCCTCCGGCTGATAAATGATCTCATCAATTCTCAGCTTGGTAAGTCCGGCCGGCACTAACCACTCCACCTGGTCTCCGACTTTGTATCCGATCAGGGCTGTTGCAATTGGTGAAAAAATTGATATTTTATTCTCCTTAAGATTAGCCTGTTTTGGATAGACTATCTGAAACTGAATTTGTTTATTATTATTCAGAAAACTGAGTTTGACTATAGAGTTCATGGTAACCACATCAGCGGGAACATCTTTGGGTTCCACAATCTTTGCCGAATCCAGCTCCTTTAAAAGACTGTCAGCCTCTGCACGACTTACAGATCTGAATTCCCTTGCATCATTGATACAATTCTTAATCCTTGTATAGTCAAGTCTGTTTATAATAATATTGCTCATCTTATCACCTTTTACAATTATCAGCCAAATATACCTATATTTACTTTTATTCAGAAACAAAAAATGAAAATGATTACTTAATATAAAATATCTGTTGAGTCAGACATGTAAACAGTTCAGACAGATCTTTATTGTCTCGCATACAATCATTTATATATTCTATAAGTTCGTCTCTTGAATAATATGCATAATAGGGAGCAATTGCCACTCTTACTCCTTCCTGTTCGAGAAAATTGCCATATTTATCTATTTTACCGCTGTCAGCAGGATATGCAGCTTCAATATACCTCTGAATTTCAATCTCTCCAATATTCACATAATTGTCGGGCAACTGGTCGAACGGACCATCATACCAGTTATTCTTCAAAACATTATAAGCATCAGCACCTACCAATATCTTTCTTGAATTAAGAGAATCCTGAAAAAATGCAAATCCTGTACGCCGACCGAAAAGTACGCCCGACGAATCTGTATTAAAACTCTCCGGCACATACTCTTCTTCATTAAGAATCCAGTAAAAATGTTCTGTCTTTTTATTAAATACCAGGAAAAACTGCAATCCTGATTCATCAAAGTTAGGGCCTATAAGATGCTCTTCATCCATCAGTCTCATTTTTGAAGGCAGATACGTATTCAGCCTATTGAGGTTCATCAATACAGTACGGCCATTATAAGTCACTGAATACCTGAATGGATTGATATTTTTTATTACCATCCCGTCTGCCGGCGTAAAATCCTTGCTGCCTCCTGAAGCTTCAGGATCATCTCCGTCAAAATCATTGGATTTCTCGATATACCCAAAACTCAGAATTCCTTTATCCCGCTTATCAGCAGATAGACAAAATGAGCTCCAAAAGGTTTTGCCGTTGACATTAAAAATATAATAGTAGTAATTTTCAGAAGGATATATCGTAATTTCATTCTGAAGAGAAGAAAAGACATATTTGAAAACATCAACAGGATTGCCAATATCTATCTGTTCCTTTAATCCGTTAATGACACTTTCATTACTGATAAATGCCTGCCTGAAACTATTATTTTGTGCGCATGTAGCCAGACTCAAAACAACAAATAAAATTATCAGTGTAATATAACTACAGACTTTCACATTTTTTTACTTTAAAATTATTTTCATTGAAGTCAATATGTTATTTAATTATATGTACCCTACCACTCATCTTTCTCTTTCGGCTCCTGAGGTTCTCCGGGTTCCTGTGGCTGAGCAGAAGGCCGGCCTGCCTCTTTTTCAGGTTTCACTGCATCCCTGTCAGGACCGCTGCTGTCTCCCGGCCTTCCCGGTTCGGATGCACGGGAAGAAGGATTTTCCGCTTCTCCCGGTTCGATATTTTCCCCATCCCTTGTATGCAGTTTAGTGGCATTAACTCCTTCACCAATATGTCTGGCACCACTTGGTCCGTATTTTGTCTGTGCCGCCCCGGAAGAAATATGATAATAACCTTTTGGAATTATTTTAGTCTGGTCACGACCCATATCCTTGTGAGTTTCAGACTCAGGATTATAAATCCCGGAAGCATTCTCCCCGGTTCTGATATGGCTGTTCCCTGAAGGATAAACCTTAGACCGGTCGGCACCGTAGGTAACATGCTCACTCCCGGATGGTACTATTTTGGTATTATCAGTTCCTCCCTTCAGATGCTTGTCAGATTTGGCATACATTTTAGACAGGTCTTCACCACTGTCGATATGAACCATACCGTCAGGAATAATTTTTGTCACATTAGTGGTTCCCCAGTTAATATGTCTCGCACTTCTGGGATATATTTTAGAGTTGAACTCATCTCTTGTAAGATGCTCATGCCCTGCCGGAACAATCTTGGTATTATTATCCCCTGAGGTCAGATGGCGGTCTGATTCAGGATAAATTTTAGTCCTGTCAGCTTCATTAATCAGATGGTTATATCCTTGCGGAATTAAAATCGAAGCCCTGGGGCCGGTAGTCTGGTGAGGTTGGTATGTCTCAGGATTATATAAATAGGTCTCATTTTCACCGGAAGTAATATGCCGCAGATTAGCCGGATAAATTTTTGTTTTATCCTTGTCTCTCGTTATATGTTTGTAATCCTCCGTTGAATATATTTTTGTATTATACTCACGGGCAGTAAGATGACGATGAGTCGCCGGATTAAATATTTTGGAAGCAAACTCTCCCCTTCTGATATGCACCCATCCCCGGGGGTAATACTTTGATGTGTACTGACCTTCCCTGATATGGACAAAATTATCTTTAACCCCACTTCCGTTAACCGAGAAATGCCAGACGGGTGAACTGATTCCCATCATAACACCGGATTCAATGCTTACCTGCCATGCATACATATGGTCGGGCAATAGTTGAAAATCAACAAGTTCGTTAATCGCAAATGAAGGTTCTTCCAATCCGCTCTCAGCTATAACAGGATCAATTTTGCCAACCATACCGGAAGAAAAACTGAAACTCTGCCTGTCGGCATCACTGCTAAAAGCCTTAACATCCCATATTTTAATTCTAAAAGTACTCTCAGGTGGTGCATTCAAGACCGACCAGATAAAGTTAGGTTCAGGTGAACTGACCTCTTCATCAGGATAAATCCTGTTAAATATTACAGGTTGAGGCGGTTTTACATTAACAGCAACCGAGAATCCTCCGGAGCTTATGGCTCTTACCGGAATATCCGCAGTAAATTTACCACCGGGTGAGATATCTTCCGGTTCTATTATAACAGTCTGGTTGTTTCCGCCTTCAAGGATCACTGTATTTTCCGTAAGATTACTGATGTCAACCGGTATCTCCTGATCAAGGCCCGACAATCCGGCCACACTAATATGCACAGTAGTATTTTCACCTCTCTGAAGAGTAAGCCTGTCGGCTGTAAGCGACAACTCAAATGCAGTTGTTTGACCCTCCACCTTAACATCACCCTCATTAAGTACTACATCCGTTGGGCCCACTAAATCATCCGGACTTTCAAAAAAAATACCACGTGGTGATTCGGCAAGTACATCAACATTTTCTCCGCCAATATTCAGGGAAGTATTTGAAAAATCTCCGTCGAATATTCCAGGGATTGAAGTCTGACTTCCGGACTGAATAAATTCAGGTATTCCAAAATTTTCACTTGTAACTACGGAAGGCATTTCCATATATGGAACATCTGCCATAATTGGAATTTCTCCTTTACCTACCACCTCTCCTTTCGGATTTTTAATAACAAGATTTAATCCGGTAGTTAATACTGCGGGAATTACCCATTGAAAGACTTTATCTTTCAGAATGGTTTTATCCTCATTCTGATAATTTTCCACTTCCACAACATAACCGCTTATTACATTGCTGTTTCTGGCCTTTTGTCTTTCGTTTTTACCGGCCGGTTCAGCCAGCACGGTACCTGAAATTATATCCCCTTCCTGTAAATCAGGAAAATAAACATTGACTTTCCCGTGATCAGTGTCAAATGATGCTGTGTTAAGGCCGTTTGAACTCTTGAGGTCCATCCTGGTCTGAGAGTATCCGTAATTAATAAAAGAGATCAAAAAAATCAGACCAAGTAATTGAGTGACGTAAATTGTTTTCATGGCAAATGATTTAATGATTGATAAAATATCTCTGTTTCAACTTTTCCCACTAAAAAGTTACAAAAAAGTATTTTATAAGTCAAGTATTTTTAATATTGATAATACTAATGACTATGTTTTTTCAAAATGAAACATATTTTTTCAAAATGGGACATAAAAAGCTTTGACATTATGAAAAATAGTCGGAAATTGCAGTATCCTTTTAAAGGATTTTAAAGATGGACGGCTTGAATATGGGTCATTAATTTTAAGGGACCTGTTTAAAAAGAGATGGTGATGGGTTACGGTGCTTTCAGAAAATTTGGAAAGGGCTTAAGAAATTCTTTTTAGACGGTCCCTTACAAAAAAACGCTTATGAGGAAGATTTATAACAGATTTTTCAAAACATTAGTGCAATTAAGGAACCCCATATGTAATAATACAGAACATGATTTAGAGAATATGCATTTTATTTACATGCTGCCTGATTTATATCTTTCATCAAATTTTCCGCTTTACAAATTTTCTATTCCGGTTTATCAGTGCAGTAAAAATATGTATTTCAGTTTAAGGAAATAAAACGCTTTATCATTTAAAATGAAACATTTTATAAAAAACAGAAACAAAAAACCTTTAAAAAAAGAAAATATGGAAAAACGAATTTTACTTAAATTAAAAGGGCTTTATAACCTATTTCTGCTCTTTGCCTTTTTATGTGCCAGCTTTGCACTGCGGGGACAGTCTTACGTGACTCTAAATCCTAATTCGGATATTACAACGGGAGGATGGATTGGAAATGCATGGCCATCTACTTTATGGGATGACCTTGTAAATTCCTCTTTAGGTCACATATATACAAACACTGCGGGTGATATATGTGAATTTGCCATGACTGATTTTGGGATTATTGCAACAACCTATAATTCAATAAGAATTTATGTGGAGGCCAGAAAATTGGGGAGTGGAAATGTTTCTTTATCTGCTAACATCAGAATTAATGGTACTTTACAGGGCTCGATGGATCTTACGCCAAGTGGACTGACAGGCGATTACGCACCCTATAATGTAACATGGAATGGTTCCTGGGATCAGACAGCAATCACTTCTTTACAAGTTCAACTTATTGCCTCAGGGACTAACTCGCAAAAAACACTACAGGTTAAACTGATGGGGGCAAGTGTAGGTTATGGATGTATCGCCCCGGAAATAACCGACGAGCCTGAAAACGAAACTGTTTGCGAGGGAGAGGATGCAACATTCGGTATTCTGGCAACAGGAACAGGCATAAGCTATCAGTGGCAGGAATACACAACAAGCTGGGCAAATGTCGGAACTGACAACGATACACTCTTGCTTGAAAATGTGACAGCCTCTATGACTGGTAACCAGTACCGGGTTATTGTCTCAGGAACCTGTACTCCTCCTGATACAAGTGCCGTGGCTGACCTGACAGTGAATACCGCCCCGGAAATAACCGACGAGCCTGAAAACGAAACTGTTTGCGAGGGAGAGGATGCAACATTCGGTATTCTGGCAACAGGAACAGGCATAAGCTATCAGTGGCAGGAATACACAACAAGCTGGGCAAATGTCGGAACTGACAACGATACACTCTTGCTTGAAAATGTGACAGCCTCTATGACTGGTAACCAGTACCGGGTTATTGTCTCAGGAACCTGTACTCCTCCTGACACAAGTGCCGTGGCTGACCTGACAGTGAATACTGCCCCGGAAATAACCGACGAGCCCTCTGATTTATTAACTTGTGAAGGTTCCCTGGCTACTTTATCTGTTGAAGCTACAGGTACAGACCTTGTTTATACGTGGTATAAAGTGGTAGAAGATGGTGATGATACCGTTGTTGGTTCCGATTCTGAAGATTTGACTTTCGATCCGGTAAGTTCAACTGACGCAGGAGACTATTATGTAATAGTAAGTGGCGTTTGTGAGCCTCCGGATACTTCCATTACAGTTAAACTAATGGTTAAGGAACTATTAGTTACTTCTTACGATGACAACTGGCAATATAGTGATCCTCTTTCCTATACGGCGACCATATATTATGGGGCAGACTCGGCTGCTACCTATAATAAAGTTAAATTCTTTATAGGAACAGATGAAATAGGTGAAGCTTCAATGAATGTTGATAATGGTAATCTGGTTGGAGAACTGGAGGATGAAGAGAATTACCTTGAACCGGATAATTATACGGTTGTGGCCAAATTTTACAATGGTGAAACTTTATTGGATGGCTGTAATCCGGAATTTGATATTACGATTCTTCCTGAACAAGCTTGTGGTACATACAACGGAACGGTATTTGCTAATACGGCAGGTCCGGATGTTTATGAAACTACTGTAGAGTTAAGCGTTGTTATCCACCAGGATGACGATGGATACCCTGGCGATTTAAATAATTTAAGTATTAGTTTTAAAAAGGAAACTCAGGAAGGTAAAGCTGAATTTGAATTATTATCCGGCACAGAGGATTACAAAATTATTGATGAAAATACAGCTATTTTTACCCAATCTGCCAAAGTAACCCTCGATCCTGAGGAACTCTCCGATATATTCACCATCAGCTGGACCATCAATAACTACTTCACCAACAGTAGTTGCCTGGATCAGCAAACCGTTCTTACGGTTGCAGTACCTGGTCATGAATTTTCAACAGGTGGCGGATACATCATTCTCGAAGACGGAATGTCAGAATCTGATTTTGGGTTTGAAGGGCTCGACGGATCCAAAACTAATTTTGGATTTAACATCAAATGGGCTAAAAATTTTAAAAAATTAAATGGTAATGTTAATATTATCTGGAGACAATCCGACTATAATTACCAGGTCAGATCAAACAGCGCCGCGGCACTGATAATAACCAAAACATCCGAAGAAGGAGAGGAGCCTGAAACCTTTAAAGCTGACATTGTTTATTCCAATGTAAACATGAGACAGCTGGGTGGACCCTGGGCTGATGGTAATGGAACGGTTATTCTTACTGTATATGACATGGGTGAACCTGGTTCAAACGGATCTGATGCAATTCCCGATTCAATTGGTATTGCAGTAAAAGACAAATTCGGCAATCTTGTTTTTTCCTCTAATGAATACATAGTCATTCAGAGTATAAGTATAATGCAGGATTTGGATGGTGGGAATATTCAGGTACATTCTGGTAACGCAAAATCCGACTTAAATAAATCCTCCGAAATTGCCACCGGAATTGAATCTGATATTCACATGCAGATGTTCAACGTTTACCCGAATCCATTCTCTGAAAAACTGACTATAGAGTTTGTTTCCAGAGAAACTACTCATGCCCGTATTGACATGTTCGATATGACAGGCAGACTTGTACAGACTGTCTTCAACAAACCTGTTGAGGCTGGTGTGCTGTACCAGGCTGAGTTCAGACCTGAAAGTATCGTAAGCAGCTTCTATCTGTATCGACTTACATTGGGTAATTCTATCCAAAACGGAAAAGTGATATTTCAAAAATAAGTTGCTGTTTTGACATTTTTAAAAGCGTATCCCGAAACCGGGATACGCTTTTTTTATACAAGTAAAACAGGTCTAAATCAAATTATTTCAAATTTTTGTGAGTTAGTACCTGCTCAACAGTCAATTCTATTTCTATTCGAATAGAAATTATTATCATTACAAAAAATTTGAAATGCTAATTGACAGTGTACTTCTAATATTGGGATTGGTTTTATTAATAAAAGGTGCCGAGTGGATGGTGAACGGTGCATCTGCACTGGCAAAAAAATATAATATCTCTGATCTGGCCATCGGATTATCAGTAGTGGCTTTTGGTACTTCAGCACCGGAACTTGTAGTCAACGTGATTGCAACTTCGAAAAATTATCATGATATCGTTCTGGGTAATGTCATAGGCAGCAATATCTCAAACCTTTTCCTGATTCTCGGAATTACGGGCTTGATCTACCCATTGGCTGTTCAGTCAGTTACAATCCGTAAAGAGATCCCTTTCTCCCTTTTCGCCGCAGTTCTTCTGTACCTGCTTGCAAATAATTTTTTTATTTCAGATAATTTACAAATTTCCAGGATCGACGGACTGATACTGCTACTGATGTTTGGCCTGTTCATGTATTATATCTACAGACAGCTTAAAAACAGAGATCTGACCACCGAAGTTGTTCATAAGGAGATGACAGGACTGAAAATATGGTTTTTTATCCTGATCGGAATTGCGGGTTTGGTACTGGGGGGCCGGCTGGTTGTGAATAATGCTGTGAAAATTGCACAGCTCCTGGGAGTAAGTGAGAAAATCATTGGATTTACAATAGTGGCAATAGGAACTTCCCTTCCCGAACTGGCTACTTCAGTGGCTGCAGCTCTGAAGAAAAATGCCAACATTGCCGTTGGAAATATTATCGGGTCAAACATCTTTAATATCTTTCTGATAATCTCTGTGAGTTCGATTGTGAATCCAATAATATATAAAAGAATCTTTGATACAGATATCTACCTTCTGGTTGCCGGCACACTCTTATTAATTTTGGCAATGTTCGTAGGAAAACGCAGGAAACTAGATCGCTGGGAAGCTGCTATTTTACTGATAATCTACATTTCATATACCGGCTGGCTGATATCAAAAGAGATTTAAAATATTATTTTTGCAGAAAAAAAATTATGATAATTAATTTATCTCTTCTTCTCCTTGGATTGATATTATTAATCAAGGGTGCCGACTGGCTGGTAAGCGGTGCCTCTGCACTGGCAAAAAAATATAATGTATCCGACCTGGCAATTGGTCTCACAATTGTTGCATTTGGCACATCTGCACCTGAATTGGTGGTCAATATTATATCATCATCCAATAACTATCATGATTTAGTGCTTGGTAACATAATAGGCAGCAATATTGCAAACCTCTTTTTGATATTGGGAATAACAGGATTGATCTATCCGCTGATAGTTCAATCCACAACTATCTGGCGCGAAATCCCGCTGTCACTTTTTGCTGCAGTCCTTTTGTACCTGCTTGCCAACAATTTTTTCTTATCGCAAACCACAGTTATTTCAAGGATAGACGGACTGGTTCTTTTATTAATGTTCGCTCTTTTTTTGTATTATGTATATAAACAACTTAAATGCGATAGCGCATCAAATGGCCTGGACCTGAAACCAATGCCCGTTTTCAAAATATATGCTTTCATTATAATTGGTCTTGCAGGTCTTGTTTTAGGCGGAAAGCTGGTTGTCAATAATGCTGTTCAGATTGCTACAATTTTAGGCCTGAGCGAAAAGATAATCGGACTGACTATCGTGGCTGTGGGAACATCACTTCCTGAACTGGCCACTTCGGCTGTGGCTGCATTTAAAAAGAACACCAACATTGCAGTAGGTAATATAATTGGATCAAACATCTTTAATATTTTTCTGATCATCGCAGTCAGCTCCCTGATCAATCCTGTTAAATATAATCCTGTTTTTAACACTGATATTTACCTGTTTTCAGGCGGCACCTTGTTCCTGTTTCTCGCTATGTTCACAGGAGGCCGGAAAAAACTGGACAGATGGGAAGCGGCAATATTGCTTATGATCTATATTGCATACACAATCTGGCTGGTAAGCAAGGAGATATAACATTGTATATCGTATGGGTATGCCATCATTGGTATTGCCATTGAAAATAAAATAAATAAGACTGTAATGGAAAACACAAAAAGCAAAAAAAATGCAATCAAAAATTTCCCGCCGGGAGATGATAAGATCACTGCCCGGCATCACTTTAGGAGCAGGAATGGTTATATCACCTTTTAATAATCTGTCTGACAGGAATGAAGTTTTAAATTTTAAGCCACAAATAAATGTCCCGGTCTCCCCGCCGGGGCCCAAATCGTTATCCCTTCTGGAGGAATTAAAAAAATATATCGGTAGAAGTAACTATACCGGCCTGTATGGAATAGGGCTGAAAAATGGCAACGGTCCTTTTATTGAAGATGTTGACGGCAATGTATATTTAGACTGTCTGACAGCCGCTTCAAGCACCCTGCTCGGATACAGCCGTGATGATATTGCACAGGCTTATTATGATTCCTCTCTTAAAATCCAGCAGACCAGCTTTCCGTATACACCAAATTATGAAACTGTAGAATTTGCTAAAAAATTATGTGAAATTGCACCCGGTAGTTATGAAAAAAAAGTATTGATCGGAATGAGCGGATCGGCCTCTGTGTGCGGTTCTATTGAGGCTGCCCGGAAATATACCGGGAAAAGAGGTATAATCTCCTTTAATTTTGCATATCATGGTTCAACCGGACTTTCACAGGCTGCGTCAGGATTCAGGTCGCTGAATGAAGGCATCTATGACATGAATGATCCTGACTTTATCAAAGTTCCTTTTCCGGTAACTCCCGGTGATGCAGAAAGTGTACTAAAAAATATTGAATCAATACTGGCATTTGGAAAAACAGCGGCTGTGCTGGTAGAGATTATACAGGGAGACAGTGGAACGCTTATTGCTCCGGAAGGATTTTTCCCAAGATTGAAGGAGATGCTTGACAAATATAAAGTATTGCTGATAGACGATGAAATTCAGACCGGTATGGGCAGGACCGGGAAATGGTGGGCTTGTGAACATGAAGATATTGATCCTGATATTACGGTTATTGGCAAAGGACTGGCTGCAGGATATGCACCGGTCTCGGCAATTATCGGCAATAGCGAGGTTCTTGATGCACTTCTGCCCGCTACACATGTTTTCACTTTTACAGGACACGGACCCTCAGTGAGTGCCGCGTTAAAAACAATTGAAATTATTGAAATTGAAAATCTTATTGAAAATTCACGTCTGACTGGAGCACGTCTCTTAAACGGTCTGAAAGAGGCAGAGAAATATCCTGATGTCATAGTTGAAGCCAGGGGACGGGGATTCATGATCGGTATCGAAATTAATATAGAGAAGTATCTGCTTGCAAGTAAAATATTCGCATACAGGTGCCTTGAAAAAGGTGTTTATTTTGGATATATAGGTGACAAGCAGCGTGTTATCCGGGTTTTACCTCCGCTTATCCTGAATAATGTTTATTGCGATACTATTACAGGAATTGTACATGAGACTGCAGAGGAGATGCATTATGGAAAAATTCCTCAAACTACTATTGATAAAGTACATAAATACGCTGTTGGCTGGTAGTCTGTAATTTCAAATCCAAGTATCTTTAAAAAAATGATTAAAAAAGGGCAGCCTTTTCAGACCACCCCTTAACTATATTTTCAGGTATTATTATTCCGGGAGCTGATCCCAGCCATTCTCAATATCATCATAAGTAACATCTGTTCCCCATGGATAGAAACGGAGCTGGAGAAGTTTCAGACCATTATTATCATATTTCCAGTATTCTCCTTCCAACAGTTCATCAAAAATAGGGATACGTACATGGAAAGTCAATTCAACATCCGGTGTCAGCGGATCATCGTCATCATCATAGGAAACCAGTATTTCATAAACAACAGTTAATAATTCAGCAGTTACATTTTGCCATTCTTGTTTACCCTTTAAGCGTTCAAATGTAACAGGATTGGGAATAAATGCGCCCCATGTAATAGTAAGAGCCTCTCCATATTCATCAACAAGATTTTCCCACAGCCTTACTGTTTTTTTATCTTCTGTACTTGCTATCAAATAAGCAAGTTCAGAAAGTTCTGCCATTGTAGTAATAGTAGCTCCGGTTAAGGGTTTTCCAAGCGGACGAGCATATACGCTGTATTCAGTCTCTGTGTCATAACCCCATGGTAGTTCAGTAATGTAAGGTTCTAAACCAGTTTCCGGAAGTTGAAATAATGCACCGTCTTCATCGGTTCCATTTTTGTCCAGGACAGCGAAACTCTCCCCTTCCGGGGCTTGTTGGAGATAAATATTGCTGGTACCATACAAATCAACAAAAATAACATTGCCTGCAGCAATATCATTCATAGTTTTATCCTTAACACCTATGATGTTAAGGTTGTAATGTGTACCTACCAGCTCTATGCCGTCACTTGCTGTTGCTCCTTTAAGCTTCAGGTCATCTTCAATGACATCCTTTTGACACGCTGCAAATAATGCAACAATTCCTAATAATAGAAATAGCTTTCTCATAATGTAGTTTGTTTTAAATAAATAAAATGAAATTCGTTGGTTTTTATATTAGTGCAAGGTAAATAATAATTATATAAATGTCAACATTTATGCAATATTTTTTTTGCAAATCTCAAAATATTGAAAATCAGCGAATAACTAAAAAATTATTACTATTTTATTGTATATTTATACAATTTGTCACTGTGAAATTCATAAAAATCATGTATGAAACATATTACAAATTTATAAAACAATCCGACTGGCAAAATTTTTATCCTGCCCTGATACTATTCTCTCCCAACTTCATCCGGCTAGCGGGTTAGAAATGAAAATGAAAAACTCTAAGATTTGTTTACTTTTCACCTCCCTTAATTCTTCTGACTTTAATCTCAAATGCCTTTCCCGGATTTAATACCAACAATTGATTTATCTCATCGTCGGTAAAGTTCTCTTTCTTCAATATTGGCAGCAGCACGGTAAAAAGTGTTGAATACCCTCTGAATTCTCCGCCATTGGGCTTTGCCGGATCATACCAACCGGCATCATGTGACAAGAGTATATGATCAATTATATCATTTTCCTTCATATATTGAATCATTCTGACATACTCCTGAACATTATCATTCCTTAACCCGTCGAAACTTATCCATGCACCCATACGGGCAGCTTCTGTATGTCTTTCAAAATTCTTTTCATTCTGGGCATGGACCCAGATAAAAGCCTGAGGAGAAACACCCTCCTCCCGCAAAATTTCTATCTGTTCAAAGGCAGGAATCGCCGGACCTGTATGAGATGCAATCACAAGCCCTGTTGCCAGGTGTGTCCTGGCAGCCGCAGTTACCAGAGTTCTGTGCATATCCGATAAATTCCCGTTATCAACACCAATCTTAATAAATCCGGGTTTTATACCTGTTCCTTCTATGCCGTTTTCCCATTCACCGATCCATCTCTTTGCCAGTTGATCTGCTGTTTCGGCAAAAGCATAACCGGGAATAAATTTATTGTTCCTGACGCCATAATATCCCGTATTGGTTATAATATTCAGTCCCGATAGATCAGAAAGGTTTTTCAGAAGTTGTGGATCTCTGCCAAGAAATGCCGGTGTACATTCAACAAAAGTCTGAAAACCCATTGCCTTTATTTCATTAAGGAAGGGTAATGCTATTTCAATAACTTCCGTCTGTTTCCATCTGTCATTGCTGATAGAATCAGCACCCACAAAATCCACCTGCACATGTTCATGAGTCAGTGTAATCCCAATACTTTCGGGAGAAACAGGTCCGTTAACTGTCATTATAATTCCATTTTTCTCCATCGTATCGCAACTAAGCATGATTACGAGAACCTGAAGAAAAAAAATAAATTTATTGTATTTATTTATAGTCATTTATAAAAATTTAATAAATCATTTTAAAAATTTTCACTGTATATAGCCGGCTCAGCATTTATTCTGCCATAAAAATATAAATACAAATATCATAATAAATAATTTTATAAAGGAATTCTGATAGTAAGGATTTATTTTCTATTTTTATGTGTACAAGACCGGAGGAAACATTACTGCTAAAAATATTCATACAATCCGGAATTATGCAATTGCAGATGTTAATATAAATCTTGTAAGACCACAAAAATTGTATCTCATTTTACTTTAAAATAAAGGTTATGCCAACAACAAAAATTAAACTAAGAATTGCTCTGACATTAAGTTTTTCTCTCTTTTTTCTGGCATATACATCTGATGGACAAAATAGTAGTGAATTATCTGCCGGAACTACTCAAAAAATATTTATGGCCGGTGCTGCAACAAGCAATATTACCCCTTCTCTTGGGAATAACATCATAGGAGGATGGAACACTCCCCTTGCCTCTCATATTCACGATGAATTACATGCCCGTTGCCTTGTTCTTGACGACGGAGAAACTAAACTTGTATTTGTTGTTGCTGATAATTGCGTAATAAGCAGAGAGGTGTACGATGAAGCAAGAATGATTATTAATAAAGAAACAGGTATACCACAGGAGAATATTCTTATGTCTGCAGTGCATACCCACTCTGCAACAAGTGCCCTGGGAGGCAGTCCCTCTCTGATAGAATGGAAACATGACTATCCCTTTAATGAATACCAGCAGTTTTTAATAAGACGATTTGCTGATGTTGCCAGAATAGCCATAAATAATCTTGAACCTGCCAGAATCGGATGGGGAACAGGCAGTGTTCCGGAACATGTCTTTGTAAGACGATGGAAAATGAAACCGGGAACGCCAATGCCAAATCCGCATGGTGGTGAGGATAAAGTGGTAATGAATCCCGGTGTGGGTAATCCAAACCTGCTGGAGCCTGCCGGAATACCCGATCCGGAGGTGTCATTTATTTCAGTTCAATCGGCATCAGGAAGACCTCTTGCCCTTATGGCAAACTATTCCCTTCACTATGTAGGTGGGGTCCCTGCCGGCCATATATCTGCCGATTACTTTGCGATATTTGCAGACCGCATTCAGGAGCTGTTGAAAGCAGACAGACAGGATCCTCCTTTTGTGGGTATAATGACAAACGGCACATCAGGAGATGTCAATAATATAAATTTCAGGGGACCGGCTGAAAAGAATCCTCCTTACGCAAAAATGAAGAGGGTCGCAGAGGATGTTGCGCGGGAGGTTTTTCGTGCTCATAATAAAATTAAGTACTTTGACTGGGTACCATTAAAAGCTGTAGCAGAAGATCTTACACTTGAGGTACGTAAACCCGGCAGGGAGATGATTGATTATGCAAAAAACATCCTGGCAAAACCTGATGATGCAGAACAGTATCACCGGCTTGAAAAGATATATGCCGGATGGATGTTCGAAATGCTCGAATGGCCGGACGAAACAGATGTTCTTATTCAGGCATTCAGAATAGGAGATCTTGGCATAGCAGCTATTCCATTTGAAGTGTTTGCCGAAACAGGATTGGAGATAAAATCAAAGAGTCCGTTTGATAAAACTTTTACAATAGAACTGGCTAACGGATGGTACGGCTATCTGCCCACGCCGGATCAACATGAGCTGGGCGGCTATGAAACATGGCCTGGCTCAAACCGCGTAGAAATTGATGCATCAGTTAAAATTGTAAATAAAGTAATGTCACTTTTTAAGGAATTGAATGAAGTTGTCACGGCAGAATAGGGGAATTATTAATGCCTACAGTTTGTTGTTGCCTGATCCTGACAAAATTGTTTATATTCTGTGTTTTAATATTCAGCACAAAAACTTTAATTGATAATGATTTCAAAAAAATTTAAATTTTTACTTATGACAAAACAAAATGTTATTAATGCACTGAAATTAAATATAATAATAGTGCCCGCATGCATTTTATCAATGTTATTGATAAATGGTTGCCAAAACAGAATCTCAAAAGATGACGGATGGCAGGATATGTTCGACGGAAAAACCTTTAACGGATGGAAAATTATTAATCAGGACTGGAATAATCCTGATAGTAAACCCGACTTCTACATTGAGGATAATATGATTATATGTAATACAACGCTAAATACAGGCGGAAGCTACCTGGTAACCGAAAAGTCTTATGGCGACTTTATTCTTGAGCTTGATGTAAAAATAGACACATCGCTCAATTCAGGAATTCAATGTCGCAGTACCACCTGGGAAAAGGATACGGTTACTAATATTTTCAGCGGTGTACAGGTTGAAAGAAAATGGAGGGCAGGGTATGTCTGGGGATACCAGATAGAGGTAGATCCGTCTGAACGTGCCTGGTCCGGCGGACTTTATGAACCGGGCAACAGGGGATGGCTGGTTACCCTTGAAAATAATGAAACAGCCCAAAATGCTTTTAAACCAATGGACTGGAACCATTTTAAAGTTCGAATGGCGGGTGATACAATTCAAACGTGGGTCAATGGCATTCCAGTTGTAAATACAACTGACAGCATGTCTTCATCGGGTTTTATCGGACTTCAGTTTCACGGCGCAGGCAGGGAGTGGCAAAAAGATAAAAAATCAATGTGGAAAAACATAAGGATAAAAGAACTTTAATCCTGTAATTTCCACTATTAAATTCTATACACGTGAAACTCATCAGAAAATTCAAAATTATTGCAGCAATAATTTTTTTTGCTTTATTCAACAATAACCAGTTGGAGGCTTACAGCTCTGAACTGAATGGTTCCGGATCAGAAGTGATTTCAAGCTCAGCCTTATCTCTTGTAATTGACGGATACCTGAGTGATAAAATATGGCAAAATGCAGATCCGGTAATGTTAATACCGTTTGAACCCTGGGTACCTGAAGATCTTGCAGGAAATATTAATATGTTCATCACAGATGATTTTTTATGCCTGGGGTCATTTTGTCCTGAACCGGGTGGCAAGGTCATTGCCAAAGCAACAGGATATAATCCTTCATGGGCGAAGGACCTGCCCGACGGACCATCTCTGGAAGACAGGATACTCTTCAGAATATATTTTAACACTCCCGGTGGAAAAAGATCGGTACTCAACCTGGAAATCAATCCCTGGGGTGCATACAGGATTGAGCTGAATGGCAGTTTTGTTCCAAAATCAAAAATATTGATTGCTGTATCAATAACACATGAGGGATGGAGAACCGAATCAGCTATTCCTTTAAGTGAACTTAATCTGAAAGATAATCAAATTGAAGTTGAGGTTCAACAGATCAGATCCATGCGCCCCCTTGCACCGGAATACAAGTGGATATTCCCCGGAAACAATATTGATAAAATAGTTCCGGTAACCGATTCAACTCAACAGAAATCTACTGCCGATTCTTCACAGACTAAGAAATTTCTGATTCCCGCACATGCTGAATTATCCGGTGTCGTCTTCAATCCGCCGCCCATTGGAAATAATGATCCCCCTTTGGAGGCAGGTTATGTTCAGAAAGTTCCGCCTTTGGAACTTTCATGGGATGATCCGTTCTGGACTGTAATCCCGGCCCTGGAATTTCCTCGTAACGAATCCTTACCGCGAAGGTCAAAATTCCCCACAGAGGTCAAATTTGTTCAGGATGGCAAAACTCTGGCCATGTTCTTCCGCTGTGTTGAAGATGAAAGACTTGATTGTAATGTTGGGGCAAAAGACAGTAATGTCGGGGGTGATGATCATGTTTTTATCTATTTTGCAACTTCAGGATCTTCTGTCATAGGAATACTGGCAAATCCGGCAGGGGCAATAAATGACTTCAAGGCTTCAGGATCAAACATGTCTGCCAATTCAGGAGCATGGAACGGAAATATAGAAAAACATTGCCTTAAAGTTGAGGGCGCCTGGCATATCAGACTTAATATTCCTCTGGATGAGGTTGCCGCTGGTCTTGATGAGACGGGCATTCCCTCTGAATTTAAAATTCTGACCGGACGCGTCCGGCAGTCACGTCCCGGAGAGCCCCGCGAAATAAGCTCCGTTCCGGTGTTGGGTAATCCCTGGTTAACAGCACCGGCACGATACAGAAAATTTATTTTAACTGATAAAAATCCGGCAGCAATAAATCATCCGACTCCTTCTTACAGAGATGAAAAATTATCCGGATTAGCAGCAGAATTATCAAAACTTGATTCTGATGTTTTATCACGTGATGAAAGAAGACATTACAATATTCCGGATATGCTTGAAAACAGCATCAGCAGCAGAATAAAATCCCTGGCCATGGAGGAGAAGGAGGAGTGGAAAATGGTCAATACCCTTGAGGATTGGGAAAAATACAGGGATAAAAGAGTTGATGCCCTGAAGGATGCTCTGGGAGACTTCACCGAAACAACTTCAGAGCTCAATTATCAGGTAACCGGCACATATAAAGGCGACGGATACAGGCTTCATAATATTGTATACCAAAGCAGTCCGGGAATCTTTATTACAGCCAGTCTTTTTCTTCCGGAAAATCCGCCTGAGAAAATGCCGGGAATAATTATCATTCCGGGGCATCATTATCCCCGGACTGAAGGAGAACTTCAGGATAACGGTATGATTTGGGCAAGATGCGGCTGTGCCGTGCTTATCATGGAGAAACTGGGAATGGGTGAGCGCATTGAAAATCTGCCATGGAACCGCCGGCCATACCAGTCAGAATATCTCATAAATATGCAACTTGATCTGATTGGCCAGAGCAGGTTTGGATGGATGACAAGGGATGTCATGAGAACGGTCGACCTCTTTTATGAACTCGGAAATATTGATACAGACAAGATAATACTTATCGGAGCAGTTACATGGGGCGGATCGCCGCCTGCGGCAGTCGCCGGACTTATAGATGACAGGATAGATGCAGTAATTCCGGTGGGTTTTGGCAGGTATCACTGGGAAAGCTGGGGAATCAGAAATCTTCTTGGACATAAAATAACTCCGTGGTTCATCTATAATGCCATAGCTCCCAGGAAGTTTATCTATGCTCATGAGTTTTGGTGGGAAGGTGAAGAGGGCCCTTCTTATCCCTCTGCATGGACACCTGCATGGCCGCGTTACAAAAAAGTATTCGGTCTCTATGGTGCTGAAGACAACTTAAGAACATCACAGGGCACGGGATTGCTAAGAATTTCTGAAACTGCAGGCGACTGCTACAACCTGGGACCGGTACAGCGCAAACCTATGTACCCTTTGTTAAATGAGTGGTTTGACATTCCTCTGCCTTCAGAGGAGGATCAGAATTTACCTATTGATTCAAAACTGAGCTTTACAAAAGCAAGACCAGACTACCCCTTAATAAAATATATGGAGTCGCAGAGAAGGCTGCCTTATTCAACTCTCCTAAGCATCACTCCTGAAGTCAATGCTAAACTGGAAAGGAGACAGATATGTGATGTTGCCAAAGAGACAGGACTGCAATTACTGGATAATTCACGAAAAATTCATGCCCAGTCTGATCCGGAGTCAAACAGGCAAAGATTATGCGATGACCTGTCAGAAGTACTGAAAGAGAAAGATGCTGCAATAAATCCTGAAGTTACTCCACTATGGTCGAAAAATTTGTCAGAAGCTACAGTTGAGGCACTAATAATAAGACCTGAACCTGATATCATAATTCCACTGTTAATAATTAAGCCCGGCAATCAGATAAATTCGTCATCACCTGGGGTTATTGCAATTGCTGAGGGAGGCAAAGACCGGTTTCTGAAAGAGAGAAGCAGTGACATAAAAAGGTTAACAGAAAACGGAATTACTGTATGCATCCCGGATGTCAGAGGAACCGGAGAGACTGCCCCGGATATGTACAACAGAATAAGTGGTATAGCAAATAAGGAACTTGAACTCGGAAATACCCTGACAGGATTGAGAGTGAAAGACCTCCGCGCTGTCATGAACTATATTAAAAGCAGAAGTGATATTGATTCTGACAAAATTGCCCTGTGGGGAGATTCCTTTGCTCCTGTTAACGAAGAGGAGATATGGGTCGACGAACTGGCACAATGGCCTTCATCTCCTCAAATCCAACATTATTCAAGCCCTCTGGGTGCTCATCTTGCATTGCTGACTGCCCTATATGATAAAGATGTCAGGGCGGTGGCAGTCAGGGGCGGACTGATTAGTTATATTTCACTGCTTGATGACAATTTTTCTTATGTTCCTTCAGATATGGTGGTGCCCGGTATACTAAAAGCAGGTGATATTGCTGATATTTGTGCCGGACTGGCTCCTGTCCCTCTGTTCGGAGAGAGATTTGTTGACGGAAGAAATTATCTTGCAGATTCAGAAAGACTGGACAGTGAAATGAGCATTGTAACTGATGCTTACAGGAAACAAGACCGTTTGCCGGATTTAAAGCTCAGAACGGAAGGCTCTGAATCAGACCTCATTTCCTGGCTGATTGACAAGCTGGTTAAGTGAGACAATGCAAAGGGATTTATGAATGCTGAATATCTGTTTAAGCCGGGAAATGCTGTAAAAAGATTATCCCGGTTGCCCTGAACCTGCATTGATTATTGCCAGATTCAGTGCTTTTTTTAATGTCAGGTTAATATTTTTATTTAATTTTCAGCCGTAATTCTAAAATCGGGATATTTTTAAATCTCACGGCGGGTTCTTTCTCGCTCCATTAAATGGAATATTGATTTTAAAGAGAAATATAATTTCAAAATTTTTTAACAGATGAAGGATTTATCAAGAAGAGATTTTTTAGTAAAAACAGGTGCCGGAGTTGCAGGCGTTGCCCTTGCAAATCCTATTCACTCGGTTTTGGCCAATTCAGCCGATCTGTCTAAACAGATAACAAGAGAAGGCCGTAAGGTAAGAGTTGCCCTTGTTGGTACAGGAGGCAGAGGAACTGCAACATGGGGATCACAGTTGATCCACCCGTATAAGGATTATGTTGAAATGGTAGGTTTGTGCGACATCAACAGAAAACGTCTGAAGGTTGCTCAGGAACTTATAAGGACTGATGCCCCGGTGTTCCATTCGAGCGAATTCGATAAAATGATCGAAACAACCAAACCTGACCTGGTAATAACCACTACACCTGACTGTTTTCATACTGAATATGCAATCAGAGCAATGGAGCTGGGTTGTGATGTACTTTCCGAAAAGCCTCTTGCAACTGAAGCGGAGCAGTGTCAGAGACTGATAGATGCAGAAGTAAAAACAGGCAGAACAGTATGGGTATTTTTTAATGCCCGCCATGGTGAAGACCATATGCAGGCTAAAATGTTACTCGACAGAAATGAGATCGGTAAGATCATCTCTGCAGAATTTCATGAATATCTGAATGTTGATCACGGTGCCTCGTATTTTCGCCGCTGGCACGGGAAGATAGAGTACTCAGGATCACTTCTTATTCATAAGGCCTCACATCACTTCGATGCTATTAACTGGCTGATGAATTCTGAACCTGTTGAGGTTTCAGCATTTGGTAAGGTTGCTTTTTACGGCAGCAACAATCCTTTCAGGGGTGAAAAGTGCAGAGGCTGCCAGTTCAGCGACAGATGTAAGTTCTACTGGGATATCACAACAAGCCGTAATTATACAAGACTGTATACAGACTGTGAAGATGAGGATAACTATTTCCGTGATGGTTGTGTCTGGGATCATGATATTACATCATATGACGCACAGACAGTCCAGGTACTTTATGATAACGGAGCGATTCTCAACTATTCACTGAATGCATATATGCCTTACGAAGGTCAGAGTATAGCTTTCAACGGAACTGAAGGCCGTATTGACATCCGCAATTATCACAGTCAGCCCTGGGAAATGCCGTATGATTCTGAAATCAGGATCACAAAGAGTTTCAAGGGTACTGAAGTTATAAAGATTGGAGGGAAAGAGGGCATTAATCTCACTACAGGGAAAGATGGACTGGAAGTATTTCGTGCACAGGGCGAAAGAGGTGGTCACGGCGGAGCTGACCCGCATGCCAAAGACTTGTTATTCGTGCCGGGTACACCCGATCCGTTGAACCAGATTGCAGGAAGCAGGGCAGGTATAATGTCATCACTCATAGGCGTTGCAGCAAGAAAATCGATCGAATCAGAAGGTAAACCTGTTAAGATTGCAGACCTTGTCAAGTTTCCTCATTCCTGGAAATGGTGGTAAACAAACTTTAAAACAAATTACTGTCTCAAAAATACCCCCGGTGTATTCCGGGGGTTATAAAACCTGAAAAATTTAAAACCATAATTAAATAATCAGGGTAACTTCCAGCTAAATTTTACCTGCAGTTCATAAAATCACTAAAAAATTAAATTTAATCATATTAAACAAGCATAATTAAAATATGCGGGTTCTCCCGTCTGGAATCGGGATAAACTATATGATACCTTTGAAAACCATTAATTTTTACCGTATGAAGTCACAACTATTAAAAACTATCAGAATAATTATCTTATTGATGTTTATTCAGGGATTATATCTCCCCTCTGTTTGTCAGGAAGAAAACCTTAATGTTTTTGACAGATGGATTGAATGGTCGAATGGGAATAATATGCTGATCCATCATCTCAACGACCAGGCTTTTGATCTGCTTGATAAAAGGGATAAGGAAATTGCAGGATTTACTACAAAAGCTGACTGGATCAACAGACAGACGGCAGTTAAACAAACGTTGACTGATATAGCAGGACCGTTTCCTGAGAAAACTCCTCTTAATGCCAAAATTACCGGCACTGTCAAAAAAGATGGTTATCGTATAGAAAAAATCATCTATGAATCGATGCCTGGATTCCATGTAACAGGGTGTCTTTATATTCCGGACGGATTAAAAGGAAAGAATCCGGCAATACTTAACGTGATAGGACATACAGATATTGCTTTCAGGGCTGAACTTTACCAGAAGATGATACTTCATCTGGTACAGAAGGGTTTTATTGTTTTCGCAATAGATCCGGTTAGTCAGGGAGAAAGAGTTCAATATTTTGACAGCGAAAAAGGTGCATCGGTAATTGGCGGAAGTACGACCGAACATAGCTATTTCGGTAACCAGTGCTTTCTGGCAGGAGTATCACCGGGAAGGTATTTTATCTGGGACGGAATAAGAGGGATCGATTATCTTGTTTCACGCAAGGAGGTTGATCCTGAAAGAATAGGAGTAACGGGAATTTCCGGAGGCGGAACCCAGACCGCTTATATTTCATCTCTCGATGAGAGAGTTAAGGCCTCAGCACCAACTTGTTATATTACAGGATTCAGACGTCTTCTGGAATCGCTCGGTCCCCAGGATGCAGAACAGAATCTTTACCATGCCGTAAAACGCGGAATTACTCATGCCGACTTCATTGTATCCAGAGCTCCCAAACCAACATTGATGGTTACAACAACGAGAGACTTCTTCAGTATCCAGGGAGCCCGTGAGACTTATGCTGAACTGAAAAATGTTTACAGGGCATTCGGTAAAGAGGAGGACATGCAAATGACTGAAGATGACGAGGGACATACATTGTCGCCTAAAAATAATCAAACAACAGTGGCCTTTTTCCAGAAATACCTTGATCTTCCGGGTAATCCGGTTGCCGGAGAGATTAAGATACTGCCTGTTGAAGATTTGCAGGTGACTGAGACCGGACAGTTAGCAACATCTGTGGAAGGTGAAACGGTATTCAGCATAAATAAGAAGGAGTCACAAAAACTGATAGACAAAATTAATACTTCAAGGAGCAGTGGTGATAAACACCTTGAAATTGTCAGACAGAAAGCAAAAGATCTTTCAGGTTACGTTGAGCCGGAAGAAGATGTTAAATCTGTGTTCCGCGGCAGATACCGCAGGGAAGGATATTCAATAGAGATGTATGCACTGCATGGCGAAGGAAATTATGTAATTCCGCTGCTGCTTTTCATTCCTGAAAAAGGGAATAATTTTCCAGGGGTGATCTATTTGCATCCGGAAAACAAAGCAGCAGATGCAGCTCCCGGCGGACAAATTGAAGAACTGGTAAAACAGGGATATCTTGTTGCTGCACCTGACCTCCCTGGAGTTGGCGAAGTGGCTGACCAGGGATCTCCTAATAAACCATTTCACTTGTCACTGCTGATTGGCCGCAGTCTTACAGGTGTACAGGCAGGTGATGTCGGCAGGATCGTCAACTTTTTAAAATCAAGACCTGATGTTAACCGGGATAAAATTACGGCTGTTGCAATTGACGACATGGGCCCTACCCTGCTGCATGCCGCAGCTCTGAACAGCTCAATAAAATCTGTATCAGTTGTTGGTTCGCTGATATCTTATAAATCAGTGGTCATGAACAGATTCTATGATACAAGTCTGCCGAAATATTTTGTTGCCGGAGTTTTAACGGCTTATGACCTGCCGGACCTTATTGCCTGCATCGCACCCCGGAAGGTTGCTGTTGCCGGACTTAAAGACCAGATGAAACAACCTGCATCAGAGAGTTTGATCATTGAGGAGCTTAAATTTCCCCGGTCAGTATATACAAACAAAAATATTGCTGATAATTTTAATATCTCCACAAAAGAGTATAAGATAAGTTCTCTTGTAAAGTGGAGCGTGAACTAAAATATCTATATCATGACAAAAAGAAGAGATTTTATCAAAAAGAGCGCAATAGGAACCACCGGAATAGCTATCGGCGGAATAGGATTCAGCGCTAAAACCTATGCCTCAATAATTGGAGCTAACGACCGTATCAATATCGGTTTTTTGGGATGCGGAGCCCGGAGCATGGGACATCAGAGAATGGTCAAAACTTCGGAAAAAGATAAAAATCTGGCAGTAGTTGCAGTTTGTGATATCTGGAAATTAAATAAGGAAAAGGCTGCTGCAAGTTGTAAAAAATTGTTTGGTGTTGATGTAAAGCAATTCAAATACTCCGAGGATATGCTTCAAATGCCTGAGCTGGATGGTGTTATGGTAGGTACTGGTGATTTTCAGCATGCAAAAATATTGGCAGAAATTGTTAAGGCAGGAAAGGACTGCTATTGTGAAAAGCCTATGGCCACAGATGTTGAGGATGCCAAACTGGCAAGAAGTGCTGTCCTCAAATCTAAACAGGTTGTACAGATGGGATCACAATGGGTGAGCGATCCGATTCAACTCAAAGTTCGTGAGATAATCCGCTCCGGCCGACTGGGACAAATTACAAAAATTGAACAGGTATGGAATGACAACAATCACCGGTGGCATGAGCCTGATGATCCTGATGTTGCAGCTATCCGTGAAGAAGATACCGACTGGAACAGATGGCTTCTGGGAAAACCATACGAACCGTTTGACCCCTGGAAATATTTTGAATTCAGGATATTCCGTGAATATTCAGGAGGAATAACATCTCAGTGGATGAGTCATGGTGCCGGCCTGGTACATTTCTATATGGATACAACCATTCCGGATACAATGGTTGCAAACGGAGGAATCTTCGGGTGGCCGGATATAAGACAGAATCCGGATACCTTCCAGGCTCTGGCAACTTATAACGACGATAAGTTTTTGTATTCCTATACATCAAATTATGCCAATAAGTTTGGAGATTATACCTGTATAAGAGGAAAAGACGGAACACTTTTTGCTCATGGCGGCGAAGGGAGTCCGCGCTGGTTCTTTATTCCTGAACATCAAGGACTGCCGGGGGGATTCGATTTTTATGAGGGCATGAAAGAGGCTGTTAAAAAAGGACAGGCTGAAATCGTAACAACCCAGGAATATAACAATGAACTGCCTCCTACAAACCTTTGCGACGACAGTAAATGGCACCTTGATAACTGGATCGACTGCATGAGAAACAGGGACATGGTTCCTAACGGTCACATTCATACCGGTTTCTGGCACTCAATAGCAAGTATTATGGCGACAAGGGCATACAGGGAGGGGAAAAAACTATACTGGGATCCAACCCGGGAGGAGATAACTGATAAACCTGTTTTGAGATAATTGATATATTAGTCCCTCATTGTCGGGCATTATAGCCCCAAGAAAAATAACTTGAAAAATTAAGTTACATAAACGCGTTAACCTCCTATATTAATTTCAGTCTTATTTGAAAATTTCTTATTTTTCACACTGAAGATCTGAATTTCTCGGAAAGAAGGGACATTTTTAAAAATGTAACTGCCTTAATACGATTATGATGAATAGTATAACTCTGCAATGAAATAAAATAATTGTTATGAAACGAGCATGATTGTAAAATCACAACTGAATGCCTTAGCACATCAGTGCGAAGGTATACAAGGATATGATTAAAGCATGTGCGGGTTCTCCTGAATGAATTTGGCATAAACTATATGATACCTTTGAAAATAATTAATTTGAATCATATGAAACGAGCATGATTGTAAAATCACCCATGAGAATGATTAAAACATGTGCGAGTTACATATGATACCTTTGAAAA
>ENA-OSEO01001027-OSEO01001027.1-sediment-metagenome-genome-assembly--contig:-NODE-1027-length-58201-cov-5.929788_pt1 | contig 58201 bp, 55 predicted proteins | sample MGYA00237883_ERZ534232 | MGnify/ENA metagenome assembly ERZ534232
TCCACACTCTTGTCCTTCAAGGACACTTCCTGCTTGGCCTTCACGACCGGCGTTACTTTTGTGGCTTCATCCGCCATAAAGCTATCTCCTTCCATGTTTTATAAACAATTAATTGTTTAGACATTATCGGTTACATAAAAGATTAATGTCGCCAGAATCCAGGCGATCTGCATAAGAGCGTACGACGACGCGTTTGAAGACGAAGACTGTCGATTCGTCTTGGTTAAAGATCCTTGAAGATAATAATAATTATTATCATTCCACAGCGTGATGTCAAATGGTAACAGAAAATATGGCCGTAGTTTTTTTGCCTGGGCGCTTCCCTGTCGCCGCTATCGCCATCCGCGCAAAAAAAGAGGAATCCCCCGGATGGAAGAATTCCTCTTTTGCGTTCCGAGTTAGGATGGCTATCAGCTCACGCTCTCTCCACCGCCACCGCACAGACCTTAAACTCCGGTATTTTGGCTATGGGATCCAAAGCAGGATTGGTCAGCCGGTTGATCAGCGACTCGTTGAAATGGAATGGGGCGAAAATCACGTTCTTAGGACAGTCCTTGGTCGGCATGGCCTTGATTTCCACCACTCCCCGCCTGGATCTGATCCGGATCATATCGCCTTTATCCACCCCCAGACGCTCGGCGTCACTGATGTTGATCTCCGCGATACCCTCCGGGCGCAGCAGATCCAAGGCTTTGCTGCGCCTGGTCATGGTCCCGGTATGGTAGTGCTCATAATACCGGCCGGTGGTCAGGATATACGGATAATCCTCGTCAACTTTCTCATTGGGCGGGATATACTCAATAGCGTGAAACAAGCCCTTGCCGCGCACAAACTGACTGGTGTGCAAGATCGGCGTTCCAGGATGCTCTGCGGACGGACACGGCCATTGAATGCCTTTTTCCTCCAGCCGTTCGTAGGTTATACCGCCATATTGCGGCGTCAGAGAAGCCAGTTCGTTAAAGATCTCCTCGGCGTTCGCATAGTTCATGGCGCAACCCAAGGCTTCGGATAAGCCGGCGATAATCTTCCAGTCTTCCAGGCTGTCGCCCGGGCAGGCCACAGCCTTGCGCACGCGTTGAACCCTGCGCTCGGTATTGGTGAACGTGCCGTCTTTTTCAGCGAAACAGGCGGACGGAAAAACCACATCAGCCAATTTGGCTGTTTCGGTCATGAAGATGTCCTGGACGATGAGCAGATCGAGCTTTTCGAGCTCCTTGCCCAGATGATTCAAGTCCGCGTCGGTCATCATGGGGTTCTCGCCCATGATGTACAGCGCCTTAACTTCTCCGGCCGTGACCTTCTCTCCGACGACGGTCAGCGTCAGGCCGGGGTCGGGAGAGAGGGGCTTGCCCCAGGCCTTTTCGAACTTGCTCCTGATGGTTTCGTCGGCCACACGTTGATAACCGGGATAAACCTCGGGCAGACAGCCCATGTCGCATGCTCCCTGCACATTGTTCTGGCCCCGCAGAGGATTCACCCCCGTTCCGGGCCGTCCCATATTCCCCGTCAGCATGGCGAGGTTGGCCACGGATTTAACGTTGTCCGTGCCGCAAATGTGCTGGGTGATGCCCATGGCGTAGAGGAAGGAAGCGGATTTGGCGGAACCGTACATGCGAGCCGCCGCAATCAGCTTGGCGGCGGGAATTCCCGTTATTTCTTCCACCTTCTCCGGCGTATAAGGTTCGATAGCCTCAATCAACGTCTCGAAATTCTCGGTCCTTTGTTCAACGAACTCCTTGTCCCAGAGCCCCTCTTTATAAATAACGCGCATCATGCCGTTCAGCCAGGCGACATCCGTGCCCGGATGCGGCTGGAGAAACAAGTTCGCTTCCTTGGCCAGCGGTATCTCGCGAGGCTCCACCACGATGAGTTTGGCGTTTCCCCGCTGCGCGGCCCTGCGTACGACGTCCGCGATAACCGGGTGACATTCCGTGGTGTTGCTCCCCGAGATCAGAATACATTCCGACTCTTCGATATCGCGGATGGAGTTGGTCATCGCTCCGCTGCCGAAACTGGCGGCCAGACCGGCCACAGTCGAGCTGTGTCAAAGCCGGGCGCAGTGATCGACATTATTGGTCCCGATTACCGCGCGCATGAATTTTTGAAACAGGTAATTTTCTTCATTGGAGCAACGGGCCGACGAAAATCCCATGATGGAGTCCGGGCCGTTTGCGGTCTTTATCTCTTCCAGCTTTCGCGCGGCGAAGGTGAACGCTTCTTCCCAGGTTGCTTCGCGGAACGCTCCGTTTTCTTTTATCAGCGGCGTTTTGAGCCGGTCCGGATGATCGATAAAGTCAAAGCCGAATTTTCCTTTCACGCAAAGGCTGCCGTGATTGGGCGGAATTTCGTCGTCCGTGGTTACGCCCCAGACCTTGCCTTCCCAAACCCTTAATTCAAGCTGGCAACCCACGCCGCAATACGAACAGGTCGTTCTCACCTTTTCCATTTGATGAAGCCGCGCGGGGTTCTCGGTTACTTTCTGCGTGAGCGCCCCCACGGGACAGACATGCAGACACTCCCCGCAGGAGATACAGCGCTCCTGATTTCCCTTGACCCGCGCCAGGCTGCCCTTCAGCCCGATGGACAGGGCCTCGACACCTTTCACTTCCTTGCAGGCGTGCACGCACCGCAAGCAGAGCACGCACTTGTCCGGGTGATATTCTATGAGCGGTGTGGCGTACGGCTCATTGGCGTGTTCAAGTATGATTTCGCCGTATCCGTGATCTTCCACGCCATACTCAAAGGCCAGGTCCTGAAGAGCGCACGCCCCGGACGCTTCACAAACGTGACAGTTCAATTTATGGTTGACCAGCAGCAGCCTCAGAGCGGTTTTTCTGAGCTCCCTGATCCGTTCCGTGTCCGTTCTTATGTTCATGCCCTCGGCCACCGGCGTGGCGCACGCGGCCAAGGGTTTGTCCGCTCCGTCAACTTCGACCATGCACATTCGGCACGAGCCTATGGGCGACATCTTCTTGAGATAACACAACGTGGGGATTCTGATATCGTTGCGTTCGGCGACCTGGAGAATGGTTTCTTCCGGTCGCGCAGTGATCGTTTTCCCATCGATGATGAGTTGAATCATATCAACCTCTGTTTATAGCGCCGCGAGTCCGATACGGTAGCACCGCAGGCATCTGGACGCTTCTTTAATCGCTTGCGCCGGGCTAAATCCGTCTTCAACTTCGTCAAAGGTATCCACCCGCGTTTCCGGGTCGAGCATGTGCGGATGAGCGCGATGAAGCGGGCCCATCGGAGGCATCTTTTCATCATGTTCGAATACGCCCAACTGCTCGATTAACCGTTCCATATAATCGTTGTTATCAGGCTTGCATGATCCTGTTTCAACGTACTGGGCCATAAAACGGGCAGCCTTCTTGCCGGCGGCCAAAGCCGCTATAAGCGTCAGCGGACCGGTTTCGCAGTCGCCGCCCGAAAAGATGGGCCTGTTATCGACCTGGTAGGTTTGTTTATCCACGACCACTGTTTTCCAGCGGGTCATTTCCACCCCCATGTCCGGAGTAACATAGTTCAGATCACAAACCTGGCCTATGGCGGGCACCACCGCGTCGGCTTCGATTACGAAATTCGAACCCTCTACGGACACCGGCCTACGCCGGCCGCTTTCATCCGGCTCTCCCAACTCCATGCGCAGACATTCAAGTCCGGTAACTTTATTGTTTTCGGCGAGAATTTTGATGGGCTGGGTTAGAAAATTAAACCGTATCTTCTCTTCTTTGGCGTCACGGATTTCCACCTCGTCGGCCGGCATTTCGGCCTCGGTCCTCCGGTACACCAGATTCACATCAGTAAATCCGATCCGCAGGGCGGTCCGGACACAGTCGATGGCCACATTGCCGCCGCCGATAACCACGATTTTCTTCCCTTGGAGCGGTTTTTCACCCAGCGCCACCAGCCTGAGAAAGTCCACGCCGTTCATAAAGCCGTCGTAGCCGGCGTCCTCACCTTCACAACGCATGCTCGAAGCTGCGTGCGCGCCGCTGGCGATGAAAAGCGTTTTAAACCCTTGCGCAAATATCTCATCGACGGTGATATCCCGGCCCACGTGCGTGTTATACCGAATTTCACAGCCCAGCTTTTCCACAAAGTCACTTTCGCGCCGCAAGATCGGGCGAGGCAGCCGGTAGTCCGGTATGCCCACTGCGGCCATGCCTCCCGGTTCGGGCAGAGTCTCAAAGATAACGCTTTCGTATCCGCGCAAACCAAGATAATAGGCGCAGGCCAGTCCCGCGGGCCCCGCCCCTATAATGGCCATCTTGTCTTTTTTGCGCGGCATTTGCGGCAAGGGCGGCTCCATCCCGTGTTCCAATTCAAAGTCGGCGGCGAATCTCTTGAGGAATTTGATGGAAATGGATTCGTCCAGCAATCCTCGCCGGCAATTGAACTCGCATGGTCGAACGCAAACACGCCCCACCACACCCGGAAGACTGCAATCCCTGCGGATAATTTTTAAGGCTTCGTCGAATTTTCCAAGCCTTATATTCTCCACATACGAGGGAATATCCAAATGAGACGGGCAGGCGTTCGCGCATGGCGCGGTAACTTTGGACAGGTACGTTCCCTTGGCTATGGGTTTTTGTTCCCTGATGGCCTTCACGAAATGTTCGCGGAAATATCTCAGCGCGTGCAGGATGGGTATGGGCGTTGTCTGTCCGATTTCGCACATGGACGAGACCCTGACCTGGGTGGCCAGATGTTCAAGCCGTTCCAGGTCCTCCTCCTGCCCCTTACCCGAACAGATTCTTTCCAGAATATCGAGCATAACCCGTGTCCCCAATCGACAAGGAACACATTGGCCGCATGACTCCTGCTGCGTTTTCTTCATATATTCCCGCGCCATATCCACAATGTCCACCGCGGGATCGCGAAGAATTACGCCGTTCCATCCCATGAAAGCCTTAACCTCGCGCCCATCGCCGAGAGCCCCCGGCAGTTCGGCGGGTTTCATCTCCACCGGGGCCGCGTTCGCATCCACACTTCCGACAGCCTGCGATCCCCAGCTACTAAACGTCACTTGGCTCATCATGCACCCTCAGTTCTTGATATTTGTATGCGATATCAGCCCGTTATATCGAGGTAGGTCTTTCTGGCGCGCCCATGTTCTCCGCAGGCGGGCCGCAGTCCGTCCTTAAATAACATACTCGGCCTGAAAAAAATAGTTTCCAGCTATGGTTTTGTTTAAGCCAGTCTTACGCGCCTCATGAGACGTCGTCGCGTTTCAAGAGCGCTGCCCTGCTCAGCCCGATACGCGGCAGCTTAACCACCTGTAAACCGCTTTTCCGCGCGGCTCCGAGCGTAGAGAGAAATTGGCGTCCGCTCACGTGGAATCTTGGCTCCACCATGAGGAACACCGCCTCCTTTTTCAACAGAGACCGTATTTCAGAAAAAAACTCTTCCTTATGGGGCGTTTCGTGAACCATCCAAAAAGCCAGCGCAAAATCGACCCGTTCAGGCGAACCGATGCGCTCGGGAACGCTGCGGATGGTGATAATCCGTTCGGACCACTCCATCTTTTCCGCGCGAGCGCGCACTCTGGCTAGCATGTGGTCTTGGATGTCGATGGAAAATACCCTGCCCCGCTCGCCGACAATCCGCGCCATTCCCAGAGAGAAATATCCCATTCCGCAACCGACATCAAGCGCGGTCATACCATCTTTCAGGTAGGGGCCGAGCATCCTTTCGGGATTATGAACCATGCGGCGAAGTGGATTGTCAAATGAAAACGCCAGCCACCAGGGGCATACATGTTCCCTCATATAAATACCTTGCGCCGCGCCTGTTCCATTCCAAATTTCCTCATGGCCGACCTCGTGCCCACTATACCTTATTATTTCACTTCAATCGAGCCATCCTTTTCACGTTTGCCACTTTAGCGCCCGTTGACGCCTTTTCCGATAATACGGAATCGACATTTACAGGCATTAAAGTCTTGATTCCATCGTCATTATCGTATAATAAATCGTATAATTTTTCACAAGAGGAGGCCCTCATCCATGGCTGTTCCCGGCCGGTCAAAAAGCACAGGCAACTATCTGTTCGTGGTGGGATTTGTACTAGCTCTCTTTATAGGATGGGTAGTCTTTCCACCGCTGCTTTATTCCAAGAAAAGCCAGCCGGTCGCATTCTCGCACGAACGGCACGGCATAGCGCAAGATCTGAATTGTGAATCCTGTCACGCTTTTCGCGCGGACGGTTCCTTTGAAGGTATTCCTAAAACCGAAACCTGTTACGACTGCCACAATGAGCTGCCCAATAGCGAGGATCCCCGGGAAGTCCAATTTATAGAAAATTACCTGATTCCTGAGAAGGAAATTGAATGGTATGTCTATTCAAAGCAGCCGGTCTGCGTTTACTTCTCCCACGCTCCTCACGTGAAATTAGCCAACATTGAATGCGCCACCTGCCACGGCCCGAAAGCAAACGAACAGAACCCACCGGCTTATGAAGAGAATCTCATAACCGGATACAGCAGAGCCATTTGGGGCAAACGCATGCTTCCCTGGAAAAGCCATACCTGGGACCGCATGAAAATGACCGACTGCGCTGAATGCCACAAGGAACACGGGGCCAGCAACGCTTGCTTTGTCTGCCATAAATAGGGCTGTCGATTAAATTTATACATAAACGTCACGGCTTCCGAGATAGATCGCGCGAGGTAAAGACACAAATGAACACAAAGCGACTTTTGTTTGTCAGCATTTTATTTATAGCCTGTTTTCTTGCTCTTCCCTGGGCGATCATGGCTGAAAAAACTCAAGAAGCCCCTGAATCAATGTACATCGAATCGAGCGTCTACGATGGTATCCGGCGCAGACCGCCGGTTGAGCTGACTCATCTGAATCACGCCGAAGAATATGGAATCGACTGTTCCGAGTGCCACCACGAATATACCGAGGGAGAGCCGGTCAAGAAGTGTTCGGAATGCCACAAAGCCGCTGAGACCGATGAAGTCGGCGTAAAACTTCAGGACGCCATGCATCAGACTTGCCGTGGATGCCACCAGGAGCAGCTTAAGGAAGACCCGAAAACCTCCGCGCCTTACACGTGCGCCGCGTGCCATAGCGAGATAGACCATTTCGCGTTTCAAAGCCCTCGCCAGGAACCTTCGGTTACCTTTACCCATCTTTATCATCAGCGTGAATACAAGATCGCCTGCGCTTCCTGCCATCACCGGTACGAGAACGGCCAGAATGTCTGGCAACCGGGCGACCCGGTCCAGGAATGCCAGGAATGCCACAAACCGACGGACCAGAACGGCGTGGTCAAGCTGAAAACAGCTTTCCATCACCAGTGCAAAAGCTGTCACGAAACCCTGGTTCAAGGCGGGAAGCCCGCGCCCATTAAGTGCGATGAATGCCACATGCGGCGGTTGACCTTTAAAAAGCCGGAAGTAAAGGAAACCGAGAAGAAAGAAGCCGAAGGTCACAAATAATATAATCCATTGAACTCAAGGGGCCTCGTGGGAATATCCGTCCGCGAGGCCCTTTTATTTTCCCGACACCCGTCGCCCGTCGTTATCCCCGGATTTTCCTCAGCTCCGGCTCTTGCGCGTCCCAGCCGGGCCTGCTTCATTCCTGTTGCAAAAGTGGTTATTTACCGGTAACTTTTCCCCATAGACTCTCATCTAAACGGTTTTATAAACACAGGGGGTAAACTCCATGGACAAGGTACGGCTGGGTATCAGTGAATGTCTCTTGGGACACGAGGTGCGCTATGACGGCTCACATAAACTGGACCGATTCCTGACCGACACCCTGGGCAAGTATGTGGAATACCTGCCGGTCTGCCCCGAAGTGGAGTGCGGCTTACCGGTGCCGCGGGAACCCATGCGACTGGAGGGTAGTCCGGACGCGCCGCGCTTGGTGACATCAAGGACCAAACAGGACCTGACAGCCAAAATGGTTTCCTGGGCCGGGCGCCGCGTGACCGAACTGGAACATGAAAATCTGCACGGGTTTATCTTTAAGAGCAATTCCCCCAGCAGCGGCATGGAGCGGGTAAAGCTCTACGACCAAAACAGCGTGCCCGCCAAAAAGGGCGTGGGATTGTTTGCGGCCGCGTTCATGGAGCGTTTTCCCCTGCTCCCGGTGGAGGAAGAAGGACGGCTGCATGATCCCGCGCTCCGGGAGAACTTTATTGAACGTATCTTTATATATAAACGGTGGCGCGACATGGCGACCGGCGAAAGAACACTCGGCGCCATGGTGGATTTCCACACCAGACATAAGCTCCAGATCATGGCTCACAGTCCCAGCGGCTTGCGCGCTCTGGGAAAACTGGTCGCTCACGGCAAGGAACATGAAATCGACGGATTGTTCGCCGGCTACCAACATGAACTTATGGAGACTTTGAAACTCAAAGCCACGGTAAAAAAGAACACCAATGTTCTGCATCACATACTGGGATATTTCAAAAAGTGGATTTCGTCGGATGAGAAACAGGAGACGCTGGAGATCATCGAAGACTACCACCGGGGCGACGTTCCGCTCATCGTGCCCATAACCATAATCAACCATTTTGTCAGAAAATATAATCAGCCTTATTTGAAAAAACAGTTTTATCTGCGCCCTCACCCGCTCGAACTACAGCTTAGAAACCACGTATAAGAATCGCCAAGCCACAAAAAAAGCGGATCGCGCCATGCGATCCGCCCTATCGTTTCGGTCTTGTTTTGTAATCTTTACAGCGCTTGACGTTCCTTTTCTTTACAGCTCGTCAAATCGGAACCGCTGCAGGTTGAACTCCGTCCCATTCCATATAAATTTGCCGGTACCGTCACCGTTCAGTTGTATGGTCGCGGTGGGATTGATGTCAGTCGCAATGGGGTCTGTTGTGGGAACAGGACATCCAATGCACCAACCATCCACACGTTCCTGCATCTGAACTTCAATGGAAGTGTCTCCTGTGGTAAATTCAGCGGACGACATTGACCACCACAGCGGGGCCCTCGAACCGTCATCCCGGTAATTATACCAGGCCACAAAGATCACATTGTCCAGAGCTTCCATGAAAAAGCCCATACCGTTATGGGATGGATCATACCACCAGCCATGAATGTCGCGGGAATCTTTTTGCGCGGCGGTCAGGTCTGTGATACCCAGAATTGCCGGTAGAAACTTGACGATGGAGATGGAACCATCGCCTTCAATATCGAGATTCCAGGCCAGCGTTCCGCTCAAGGCCGAGTCAAAGCTTACGGTAACGGTACCCGCTACAAGCGGTGAGGCGTTGATCCCCAGCGGCTCTCCCGTCCATGAATACAAACTGCCGGTCCAGACATTGGACGATGCTTCGGTCAGGCCCGCGGATGAATGCCAGATGGGTAATCCGCTATCGTCATAGGTATACCAAGCCAGGAACATGACGCCATTTCTGACTTCAATGGAAATTCCCGAACCGTTTCGCTCCATGTTATACCACCATCCGGTTACCTCAAAACTATCCTCCGCGCCGGGCGGCGGGGTGCTGTCGCCGGGGCTGTCCGTTGGGTCGCCGACCGAGGGGACATCACCTATGGGGTCGTCCGCTCCGGGAGGGGCGCCGGGGTCGCCAGGCGGCGTTTCGCCGGTGGTCGGATCATCAGAACCGGGCGGAGGATCCACATCCGTGGGAGGCGTATCGAGCAGCGTGCGCGAAGCCGCGCTTATTTCGTCGGCGTAAGCGCCATGAGCCGGGAAGGCGGCCAGGAAAAACGAAAGCGACAACAAGGCCAGCGCGAGAAACACCACCTGTTCGACCCTTAAACCCGCGTCGACCGCTCTCGCGCGCCGCCGAGGCTTCCTTTCGTATGTTCGGGAATTCAATCTTGATTTCATGACTCTCTCTCCCTGCGGTCAAGAATAATGGCGCGCCCCATGAAAGCGAGTAATATATGGCTTATGCGCTGCAGAACAATAAATCACTCTGTTTCGCTCCGGGCGGCCGTCAGGACAAGGCTTTCTCCCTAAGAACGCTAAAAAATTACCGTTTATAATATTGGAAATCATTATCCGGACAAAGTCAAGCCGCTCTCCTTATCTGAGGCGGCCCTACAAGGTCGATACCGAGCGGATAGATTAAAAAAGTCGCGCCATTCCGCCACGTACTCAGGATTATTAAAAAAAATTGTCACTCAGGAGCGAGCAAGGCCATAGCGGTTCGCAGGGCCATCCCTTAAGCCGCATGCTGCCGGGGACGGCTTTTTGGGCCACGTAAAGCGTTCCCGCGCACTGGGGACACTTGCTTGGACTCAGCCCCGCAGCCACGAAATGAAAAAAACTTTCACACGACTCACAGTAGTATAGCTTTGTACGCATGGTATTTGCCCCCTCGAATTTCTAGGGGCCCATGGGGCTGAATCCGGCGTGAGCGTCACACGGCCCCGTCACGGCTCCCATGTAGTAGATCGGCGCCCTGGATATATTTCTTTACCGGTAAGAGTGTTGATTTATGATGAGCGGGAGGGAAGCCCTTTTAAACTTCTTCGTAATGAGAATCCAAAACCCCATCCAACAGCAGAAATGAAGTGACCCTGATTATGAGCGGAACCGTTTCCGGATCCTCCGCGAGTCCACGGAGATGAGGCCGCAGATCGACGATACGCCGGATTATGCGCCTCCTTTCATCCTCGTTTTCTTCCCGAACGACGACTCCATCAACTGTCAATGCGCTGAAACCGCCTTCCGCCAACCCGGTTCCCTGTGTTCTGGTGTCGATCAGAAGGCTCACCCGAGGATTGGCTGTTACATTGGCCCACTTGGTGGTCTTTTTACTGGTGATCATATGAACGGTTAAACCCGCCTCGTCCGTTATATAACTCATGAGGGAACAATGGGGCTTGTTATCGCGGCACGTAGCCAACGCGCACAGACCGCGCTCTTTCAGCAGCGCCTTCATTTTATCGAGCATTCGTTCCATCCTTTCCGGGTTTTCGATGATTATGGGCCACGCCAATGCCGCACGATTCCACGCCCGATGGCTTGAACGGCTCCGGCCGCATGGTGATGGGACGTCGAGCCGCCCGCGCGATCGAACGCAGCATCCCGGCGAATAATCGCCGGTGCAAAGGATACAAAGCGTACCAGTAAAGAATTCCCCACAGACCGCGCGGCAAAAAACGCGATATTTGCCGCAGTTCGACTTCACCCCGCGGGAGCGGCTCCATCTGAAATTCCAGCGTCGCTTCTCCCGGCGTTTTCATCTCGGCCAGCAGCAGCAATCGTTCGCCTTGCCGGGCTTCCAACACACGCCAAAAGTCGAGCGCGTCCCCAACGGCAATATCGACCGGGCTTCGCCGTCCTCTCCGAAGCCCTACCCCGCCCATCAGGGTGTCGATCAGGCCGCGCAGTTTCCAAAGGTAATCGGCGAAATACCATCCCGTGTCTCCTCCCAGCCGGCGAATGGGTTCCCAGACATCCTCGGGCGCGGCCTTGAGACGCATCCGGTACGCGCAGTCCAATATCGTACCCCCCGCGTAGGCCGCGTCACCCGTTTGCATCCATTCCGGCGGGCAGGTGTATCCCGCGTCGGACCAGCAGGTTTCGACTTTTTGCTGTCGAACCCGTTCCAACGCCGTCCTGATGGTTTCGCGGCAGCCCAATAGGTCTTGCGGAATAATCGATCTAATGCGATTATCTTTACATACAACGGTGTTTCTGAGTCCGAGCGCCAAGGGCCGGGCCAATGAAGCGTGAACAGGCGTCACCAGGCTGATCCAGTATGAGCTGAGTTTGGGTGTCAGGACCGGGACGGGTATGATAAGCCGTTTGCGAAGTCCGGCCTCTTGGGAGTAGATCGCAAAGAGTTCCTCGTAGGTCACGATATCCGGACCGCAAATATCAAAAGTCTGATCCGCCGTCTCTTCATGCTCCAGGCAACCGATGAGATAACCGATCACGTTGCGTATGGCGATGGGCTGACAGGCTGTACGGACCCATCGGGGGGCCACCATAACCGGCAGCCGATCCACCAGATAACGTAAAATTTCGAATGAGGCGCTTCCCGACCCTAAAATGGCGGCGGCTCTCAAAAATGTGACGCGCGCGGAACTCGATTGCAGAATTTTCGCGACCTCCATGCGCGAACGGAGGTGCGGGCTCAACTCGGCGTCTTCGGCGCCCAATCCGCCAAGATAGATGATTCGTTTCAAGCCGCCTTGGGAGGCCGCGGCCGCCATGTTTTTCGCCGCGTCGCGGTCCATATGGGCAAAGTTTTTAGCGGTGGGATTCATGGAGTGTATTAGGTAGAAAGCGGTCCCGCAGCCGGTCACCGCATTCAGGAGGGATTCTTGATCGAGAACATCCGCCGGGACGATCTCCAGACCGGGATGCCCGGCCCACGGCCTGCATCCTACCTTGGCGGGTGTACGGGCCATGGCGCGGACCTTATAGCCGCGTTCCAAAAGACGCGGAATCAGTCTGCCCCCCACATATCCGGTGGAACCCGCCACCAGAACAGGGTCGTCGGTCATGAAACCTTTCCTCGCGCTCATTTCCTTATCCGGCTATGCTAAGAGGATAATAACAAATATACCGTATGCTTTTGCTTTCATATGCGTATAAACCGACTCTCTGTGGAAGATAATTCGGTTTATATACCACGCGCTATTACTTTTGCCACGGTCTTATGATGAACCTTGATAATTCAGTTCGCTTTATCCTATCGGCGGTAAGTACGCTCCCCATGGTCCAGAGAGGAACCCTGTCACGACTTTTCCGGGCCTTGGGGCTTTCTTTACGGGCCGGGTTGTTCCTCTGCCTTGTGGCGGCCCCTGTTTCATGCGTTACCCCTGAAAAAGCGCCGGAGCAAAAACCGGCGCAGAATGCGGCCCCTGCTCCCCAGGTTCAAGAATATCCGCCCCAATTCATACACAAATTCATACAGGATGTCGAAACGGGATCACGCCCGGCCCAAATCAGAGCCGCCGCCGCCCTGACCGTCATGGGGCCCGCGGCCGTCGAGGCTGTTCGTTCTGAAATCAGCGGAGTGAACGGCGGGACCGCGCCGATTTTTCTAGGCTTGGTCGCGCGAACCCAGGACAAGGCCGCAATACCCTTCATTGTTCCCCTGACGAACCATGCGGATGAGCGCGTGGCGTACGCCGCTGTTGAATGTTTGGGGCGGCTTGGTGAAGTTTCCACATTGAATGACATCGTATTGGATACCTCCCGCCCTTTGGAGTTGCGCATAGAGGCCGTGCGGTCAATGGGGCTGTCGGTAGGATTCACTCCGAACGACTCGCTGTCTCCGAATGCTCAAAAACAACTGGATATCAGCCTGGGGAATATTTTGAAGCTCCCCATATATCCCCTGGCCGATGAAGCCATCGGCACGGTCCGTTACGCCAAAGTGAATTCGGTCATGTCTTCCATCGTGCCTCTTACTCACAATAAAAATCCGTTTATCGCCAATCGCGCATTGGGCGCATTCGACGAGGCCGCGTCTCTCAGCGACAAAAAGATTTATGGCAATCAGCTGGGCCAGAAGCGGCAGGAGCCAAAGCTTCAGGCCAGTTTGCCGGTTAAACAATGGGAAGCCATAGGAGCTGTTCTATGGCGCGACAAAGCCGTCACGCTCAAGGAAATCAGCGCCGCCTGGAGCGATGACATCAATTTCCTCGGCCGGTACGCTCAGGCCAAGGGGATTGCCTTGGACAAGATTACGCTACCGGCCCGCCGTCTTGATGTCCCGGACGCGTTCCGTTTAAGTTGGGTGGAGGGCTTGCTGGAGCGCCCGGCGAATTCGCTCCCCGCGGTGATGCGAACAGTACTGCAAACACATGCCGTGGACCGGAATCAGAACCGGATTATCACCCCAGCCCTGGCCACCGCTCAGGCCGTACTGTCCGGGGAACCGGATTCCGGCGCGAACCCCGTCAAGCCTGCTCAAACCGAGGCTGTAACATTATCGAACGCGGTCAGGGAAGCCTTCAACCGCTTTAACCAAACGCCGGACCCGCTCCAGATCGAACGGCTGAAGCGTGTTGAAGACCTTCTGGGCAGCGAGGTTTCCCTGAGCCTTGGACGGCTGTTCAATGACATACTGGAGCTTCATTTCGCCTGGGAGCGCTGCTTTCAGCTCCTGACTCCGGAAGAACTGGTCAATCTGAAACGAATCGGCGTTCAATATTTCAATCCGGACCACAATCTTCCCACGGACGTACAGAGATGGGTCGCGGACCGTGTACGATTAATGAATCTCGCGCCGGTCAGGAGCGCCGAACTGAACACCATGGCTTCTCTGGAGCTGGCGGTACAGGCGCTGAAAGGCAAGTCCGCCACGCTCGGTAACTCAACTCCCTTTCGTCCCGTATCGGTCGATACGCCTCTCGGGAAGGTCGCCATCTACGGCCCCGGCCCCGATCACATCACGGAAGAAGGGCCGCTGCTCCTGGATTTGGGCGGTTCGGATGTTGTCAATTGCGCCGCCGGATCGCCCGCGCGTTTGAAAAGCCACGTGTCGATTCACATCGATTTGAGCGGCGACGACCGGTATGCCTGGGGGAGTACGCCCGCTTTCGGCGCGGGGTTCCTGGGAACCGGCGCGCTGATCGACCTGGAAGGCAATGACGAATATCATTCCAGCCATTGCTCTCAAGGGGCGGCGTTTATCGGAACAGGCGTATTGTTTGACGGCAGGGGCGACGACTCTTTCCGGGGACGGTCATTCAGCCAGGGGGCCGCGTTTTTTGGCGTGGGACTGCTCATAAACGATACCGGCTCCGACTACTACCATTGCGGAATCGCGGCGCAAGGGTTTGGAGGGGTCGGAGGATTCGGAGCCTTGATTGACTATTCCGGCGATGACCATTTTCAATCGGGCGGTGTGGTGCTGGACCGTGCCAGGAAATCGTCTCATTTTCTGTCCATGAGTCAGGGGTTTGGAATGGGACAGCGGTTCAACGTGCTGGACAGCGCTTTTTCGCCGTTAAGCGGAGGAGTGGGCTTGCTTCTGGACTGGTCCGGTAATGACGTGTACGATTCAGATGTCTTCGGACAGGGAGCAGGCTACTATTTCGGCGCGGGAATACTGGTCGATGGAGCGGGTAATGACCGTTATTCCGGCTATAATTACACCCAGGGAGCGGGGATTCACTCAGCCTTCGGTATGCTTTTGGATATTTCCGGCGACGATAGCTATTATGGAGCCCACCATAGTCTCGGCAATGGCCTGGACCGGGGAGCGGGCGTTATTTTCGACCTGCTCGGCGACGATGAATACATCGGTGACAGCGATTGCCTTGGAGCCGGTGTAAAACCCTACGGTTTTGGACTGTTCATTGACCACCAGGGGAAGGATGTCTATACCGCCAATGTAGGGTTCGGGTATGCCCGGACACCGGAATACTGGGCCAGCCAGTGGCCGGTCGGCCTGTTTTTGGACCGCTTTGGAGATGATCGGTACGCGTCGGACGAGCTTGGCTGGAACAATCTGAATTGGTACAAGGCTCGGAACGGACTCGGCGTTGACGGGCAATAGCAGGACCTTTTCAGGATTCTTTTTTCAGTTCCCGGCTTCTCACGTGTCCCACGAACACCACCACGAGAAGCGACCAAACCCCGATCAGGACGGAATCGATTAAACCGGCTTTTTCAGAGTTCGCCCCGGTGAACGTGGCGGCCAGGTCGCCCCACCCGAAAGGCATGCCGGCGACCTGCCGTTTCCATTCATCATATGATATGTTTCCCACGTTGAAATCGGAAAGCCGCTCTTGGTAGAGACTCGGCGTGGGATACAAACGCGGCCAGCCCTTTTCCCAACAAAACTCCAGATTGTCCAAATCGCCGAACATGGCGCGCAACACCGGGACATGGTGGTTGCCCATGAAAAATTCCGTAAATTCCACGCCCACCCCCTCCAAGAGCGCCACTACTACGCCGTATTGTTCAGCCACGACTCGGGCGTGATAGTAATGGGTAAGCTTGTCCATTCCCATGGAGTCCCGGCCGTTCAACGCTTCGCCGGGTGTTACAAAGTTGGCGATCAGCAGACGGTTGAGTTTGGTGAATGGTTCGCTCAACCGGCCATCATAACCAAAACGACGAAAATAGAGGGAAAGCGCCTTGCGGCGGTCCTGAGGGGCGTCTATGTTGTATCCTTCGGATCGCGCAAACTCCCGGAACAGGGGATCTCGGACGAGCCTGTCGCTTCGCCAGGCGGCGGAGTCGAACGCCTTCAGAAAACCTACCATGCCTGAACGGCCGAATCGGGACAGTCCGCTGCGATACGCGTCAAACCAGGACTGCTCCGTGATTTCCCGGACGTTTCGACTTTCCGTCAACGCCCAGCGACGTTGGTAACGCGCGGGAGACGATCCGAGCGCTCCATAGCTTTCCTTACCCAAACCATACTGGTAAGCGGCCAGAAAAGCCGCCGACAGGGCGTCTTCCGAAGTGTCCAGAGAGTAGCGGGAGGCCTTGATATCGTTCAGCGTGGCGCTGATTTCCCTCGCGGCAAGGAGCGCCCCCCAAACCAGGAGTCCGACAATGATGAAACAGACCGGCGCGCCGGCCTTTATGCGCCATCTTGTTTTCATAGGTTCATGTGTGTATGGAACAAACCGTAGCATACTCTTTCACCTTACGTGAAATTATTGCAAGCCCATTTAACCGGGCGCCATCGAGCTGGCTATGAAGAAGAGATTACATGTAACGCGTCCGGCTCGCCCAGACGCTCTTCCGCCGGCCCCAACCCTAAAAAAGATTGCTTTTTGAACCGATTTCTATTTTTATGCTTGGGCAACGCTTGTTTGTAACGCGCTTAAAACCTTACACGCAGAACCGCATAAAGCGAGGTCGGGATGATTTGTTTCAGCAAAGTTTCGGGGAGACTTATCGGGAAATACGCCGCGCTCCTGGTTGTGTTTCTTCTGATGGTGGACTGCGCGCGCCACCAGGTTGCGTTTCATCCGGAAAACCCGGTGCCTCCCCAGCGCGTCAACCACAAACTGTGGGATTCCATTCTCAAAAAGCATGTGGCCGATGGCAAGGTCGACTATGTTTCCCTGCGAACCGAGGATTCCGCCAATCTGGAAACATATCTTGATATGATAGCCCGTACCAATCCGCCCACATTGTCCAATGAAGAAGAATTGGCGTTCTGGATCAACGCTTACAACGCCTGTGTGGTTAAGGCTGTTTTGGATGGCTATTCGCCTCAAACGCTTTGGGGGCGCTATCGGATGTTCTGTCGGGCCAAGTTCATGGTCGGTGGGGCCTCCTTGAGTCTGAACGACATGGAGCGCTACGTCGGACAGTCACGATTCCACGACCCTCGAGTCTATTTCGCGCTTACGCGAGGGTGTCAAAGTTGCCCGGCATTGCAGGGACAAGCTTACAGCTCTGATAATATTGACCATCAATTACAACTAGTTACCACAGAGTTCGCGAGCGACAACACAAAAAACAAAGTTGACGAACAACACAAAGTCCTGTACTTATCGCGAATCTTCGACTGGCGCAAAAAGGAGATACTGGCCTCCGGCGTTGTGCCGCAAACATTCTTTCTGGGCTATCTTGATAAACCGGTCGAAGAGAAGAAGCCCTACCGGCTCTTCGATGTGAAATACCTGCCGTTCGACTGGAAGCTCAACGGAGAAACGCATAAGTAGCGAACGCTGATCGATTGAAAAGGAGCAAGCTTTGGAATTTAAAGACGCAAACAAGGGCGCTTCTGCCAAGAAACGTGTTGGCGTCGCCGCAGCGGGAATGGTCCCTGACGGAGCTGTCGTGGGACTGGGGACCGGCTCAACCGCAGCCTTCGCCATTGAGGAAATCGGTCGGCGCATACGCGAGGAAAATTTTCGGTGCGTCGGCGTACCAACTTCGTTTCAAGCCACCATTCTCTCCCGGCGCCAAAACATACCGCTGGTAACGCTGGATGAAATCAGCCGTATCGATGTCGCCATAGACGGCGCTGACGAGGTCGATCCGCGCAAGAATCTGATCAAAGGCGGAGGCGCCGCTCATACACACGAAAAGATTGTGGCCTCCTTCGCGGACAAATTTATCGTGGTCGTTGACTACTCCAAGTTGGTGAAAAGACTGGGCGAAAAATGGGCCGTGCCCGTCGAGGTGATTCCCTTCGCCTACGGCCCGGTCATGAAACGCTTTGCGGATATGGGGGCGCACGCGGAATTGCGCATGGCTGTCAGAAAAGACGGCCCGGTTATCAGCGATGAAGGCAACTTCATTATCGACGTCCGTTTCGACGATATCGCCGATCCGGCGCAATTGGAAAAAGAGATAAACACCATTCCCGGCGTTCTGGAAAACGGAATTTTCGCTGATAAGGCGGACCTTGTGCTCATCGCGCCAAATGGCGACGGGGAAATAGAAAAGATGGAGTAAGGGGTGAGCGAAGAGGCGATATTTCTAACTAGTGGCGCTATCCGCCTCGACGCGCGATGGTCGCCGCAACCGGGCGAGCGTGGGGCCGTGGTGTGTCATCCCCATCCGCTGTACGGCGGCGACATGGATAACTATGTGGTTGTGGCCCTGACCCAGGCGCTGAATTCTTGCGGCTTCAGCGCGCTCCGCTTCAATTTCCGCGGAGTCGGAGAAAGTGAGGGGCGTCATGGGGAGGGAATTGCGGAACGTGAAGATCTTAAATCAGCCTGCGATTTTCTCGCCGCGCAAGGCAAAAAGGACATCGTAGTGGCCGGCTACTCGTTCGGCGCGTGGGTGGCCTGCAACGCGGCCGGGAATCTGTCGGCCACATCCCTGGCGCTGGTTTCGCCTCCCATCGCCATGATGAATTTTGATTTTCACGCGTTGCCCATACCTTTTTGGGTGATATGCGGAGAACGGGACGCCTTTTGTCCTGAAAAACAACTAGGAAAAAGTCTCGCCGGGGCGCCTCAGTTCAAAGAATTGAAATGGATCGCCAAAGCCGATCACTTCTATGCGGGACAGATCAAACAGATTTCAGCGGCGGTAACCGAATGGTTTTGTCCGCACGCCGATAATAAAAGATCCAAGGAAAAGCACTTATGACTTACACTATCGCTGTATTACCCGGAGACGGCATCGGTCCTGAAGTTATGGAAGAAGCCGTCAAAGTTCTCAAAGCCGTGGGGAAGGCCTATGATTTGACCTTCTCATTTACTTTTGCCGACGTCGGCGGAATCGCTTATGATCGACACGGCTCCGTTATGCCGGAGGCTACCCTGAAGTTATGCGAGCAATCCCAGGCCGTGTTGTTCGGTTCGGTCGGCGGTCCGAAATGGGAGTCTCTCCCACCCGAGCAACAACCTGAGCGCGGCTCGCTCCTGGTCATGCGAAAGAAATTCGGATTGTTCGCCAACTTGCGACCCGCCATTCTTTTCGGAGAACTGCGAACCATTTCTCCTCTGAGCGAACGAACCATCAAGAACGGTCTGGACATTCTGATTCTGCGTGAATTGACCGGCGGCATATACTTCGGAGAGCCCCGAAGCCTGGAAGAAGACAAGGCGTTCGATACCATGATTTATCGCCGGCACGAGGTTGAACGCATCGCCCGAAAAGCCTTTGAACTGGCGCGGTTGCGCGACTCCAAAGTTACCAGTATCGACAAGGCCAATGTGCTGGCGTCCATGGTGTTTTGGCGAAAAATCGTCACGGAAATAGCCAAGGATTACCCCGACGTGGCCTTGGAACATATGTACGTGGACAACGCCGCCATGCAGCTTGTGCGCAATCCGCGGCAATTCGACGTGGTGGTCTGCCCGAACATGTTCGGAGATATCCTGTCCGATGAGGCCGCCATGATTACCGGCTCGCTTGGAATGCTGCCCTCGGCCAGCCTCAGGGAGGATGATTTTGGTTTGTACGAACCCGCCGGTGGATCGGCTCCCGACATAGCGGGCCAAGGCGTCGCCAACCCTGTCGCCCAAATCCTTTCGGCCGCGCTCATGCTGAAATATTCCTTTCGTCAGTCCGAAGCCAGCGACGCTATATTCAAAGCGGTAAAACTGGTTCTATCCGAGGGATACCGCACCGCCGATATTCTTACACCCAATTGCTCCGAGATCGGAACCCGGGAAATGGGAGATCTTATCGCGGAACGAATAAGCTGACCTTCAACCCGCCTTTGTTTAAACCCTGAAATACGCTCACGCCCGGAGGAGGCCCAACGTTTATCGTTCGAGCCACTCCTCCAGCGTGGGTGGCGTCGCGCTGCGCTGCTGTATGGGATTCCATTCGCAGGCGGCGGTAAGCTCGACCCCTCCCTGAATGACCGACACCGGCCTGTCGGACGAAACGACTACCACGATCAGGTTCGAACGTTCCGCGGTAAAGCGAAGCGCTGAATTGAACCTCGCGCCCCGCGCCCGGTCTTCTCCGGCGACCGAACGCCCGTCCAAAAGACAGGCGAACCCTCTCAGATAAGCGGCGCCGTCCAGATGGAGCGCGCCGTCCACTTTGGACAAAGACTGCGCCAACTGCAGATACGGCTCGTGACTGAGATCCAGCGGTCTGATAAGGGACTGGCCCGATATTTTTATGGGGTTTTGGTTGAAATCCAGCACCAGCGTGCAGCCATGCCTCTGCTCGGCCGCTTTTTTCACGATGGCCGACACCACGCGGAAAATTGTCCCGACCTGCGAGGGATCGGATTCGATCTCAAGTAAGGCTTCTTCCAACTGCACCAGCACCGGTTCACGCGTGGTCGAGTAATACCTTCCATCGGAAATGCTGCACACAGGCTTCCCGGCCAGGGAAAGAAATCCGTGGGCCCCGTGGTAATCCGCGGTAAGATTGACCTCGGGAGCGGCGCCGGCCAGGATGCCGGTAATATTGAGTCCGTCGGAAATGAGCATTCTTTCCGAGTTTTCCACTGCCTGCAGCAGTTTCCGCACATGCTTGAAGTTTTTTAACAAGGGGCGCTGCATTCGAGGAAAACGTATCAGATATTCAAGGTCGCGCAGGATGTTCGGCATGACAAAAACCAGTTTGCCTCTCGGCCACGCCCCCTCTTCCGTCGTTTTAGAGATACCCAGGATGGCCTCCAATATGGGAAATACCACCACATGCGCGTCCCAGCCGATCAGCATATTGAGTTCATCCATAACGTAGTCTCGAACCGCGTGCGTCGTATACTCCCGAAGCACGTATTGCGAAGCTCCGGTATAGAAGTTTTCCTCGGTCACGAAGTCGTGCGATAACAGGCAGACGGCCTGTTCCAGCCAACGCTCGGTGGGTCCGATGGAACACATGTTGGGGTGATGTTCGGTGAACCACATTTGATAAAAAATGGAACCGGTCCTGCCTCCATAGGAAATCAGACCGGTGAGTTGCAGGTTTTTTTCGGGTATGATTTGGCCGAAAAGCGTCAGGTCTTCCGTGACGGGAGCCTTTCTGCGCCAGTCATCGGAATCGACATACAACTCCCGCATCTTGGGCTCGTGACCTTCGAGAAGGTTCTGAGGATCGTAAATCCGAATGGGGCCGTCGTGCTTCTCGGCAAATATGAGCGCCGCTCTGCTGGGTCCGGAAAATTGTGTAAGTCCCGCGCAGAGTCCTTCATAAACCCGGGATATGCGCTGGTTTTTGGTCGACGAATTAAGCATTACAACCTCTTCTCCGCAAATACGCGCGTATATCCATTGCGCTTGATTCGATTAGAACGACCCCGAGAGTCCCCCACAGTAAGAATTCAGAACCCTGGAGCGGACGCGGCTCAGAAGAAAATCACCGCCCCGCCGTCATGGGTCACCAAGCCTCAAACGCGGCGGGGGTCAAACGTATCCCGCAAACCGTCGCCAAAAATATTCACACTCAATACCACCACCATGATCGCTAGTCCCGGAAAGGCCGTAAGATGCGGAGCGATTAAAAGAAACTGGCGGCCCTGGTTGAGCATGGAACCCCAACTGGCTGTAGGCGGTTGAACGCCAAGACCTAAAAAACTGAGTCCCGCTTCGCCGACAATCGCGCTTCCGACACCGAAACTCGCCTGAACCAGGAGCGGCGCCATGAGGTTGGGAAGCACATGATGAAAGATGATATGACGCGCCCCGCCTCCCAGGCTTTTTGCCGCGCCCACGAATTCCCGTTCCTTGATGACGAGCGTCTGCCCTCTCGCCAGCCGCGCGTACCCTACCCATCCTACGGCGCAGAGCGCTATGATGACATTGGTTATGCTCGGCCCCAGTATGGCCATGAGCGCCAGAGCCAGAAGAATGCCCGGAAACGCCAAGAGAATATCGATAATCCTGCACAGCAGACTATCCGCGAGCCCGCCGGCGAATCCGCAGGCCGTTCCCAACAGGGTTCCGGTCGCCAAGCAGGTCATGGTTGTTACAAAGCCCACGTATAGGCTTATTCTGGCGCCGTAAATCAGCCTGCTCAGAATATCACGGCCCATTTTGTCCAATCCCAATGGATGGCTCAGACTGGGCCCCTGGAGCCCTAACCGCAGGTTTTGTTCATTGGGATCGTAGGGAGCCAGCCAGGGAGCGCAGAGCGCTACGAAGATCAGCGCCACGATGGCCACTATGGAACCCACAAAAAAAGCGCTCGATTTTTTAGCTCCGCTGGTTTTCATAATAAAATAGCGCCCTAGGGCGCCCTACTCCCTTCCGCTTAAGCGTATATTCGGCGCCGCGATGGCGTAGAGCAGATCGGCGATCAAGTTGATGACGATATAGCACACACAAATAACCGCGATGAGCCCCTGAAGAAGCGGAAAATCCCTGGATTGAATGGCTGAAATCAGCAAGGCGCCCATTCCCGGCCATGAAAAAACGGTCTCGGTGATGATCGAGCCCGCCAGAAGACCGCCGAACTGCAGGCCCATGATGGTTATCAGTGGAATCAACGCGTTGCGCAAGGCGTGCTTGACCAGCACGAGGAACTCTCCAAGTCCCTTGGCCCGGGCGGTGGTAATGTATTCCTCCCCCAATACCTCAACCATGGTCGAACGGGTCATACGGGTCAGTATAGCGCACATGGCGGTTCCCAACGTAATTGACGGCAGAACGAGACTTGCGAAACCACCCCTCCCGGCGACGGGGAACCATCCCAGATAGATGGAAAAGACTATGATCAACAACGGTCCAAGCCAGAAATTAGGCATGGCGACGCCCAGAATGGCGAACAGCCGCGAACCGGAGTCGATAACGGAATCTTTTTTTACAGCGGATACCACGCCCACCGGAAAAGCCAGGAATAAGGCTACAGCCATGGCCCCCAAGGCAAGCTCGAAGGTGGCCGGAAAGCGCTCGGCGATCATTTCCATAACAGGCCGCCGTGTATGGATCGATCGCCCCAAGTCGCCGACAGCGGCGTTGCGCAGGAACAGCGCATACTGCTCGCCTATGGATTTGTCCAGGTGAAATTCTTTTCTGATGATATCGCGGTCGGCTTGCCGGGCGGTTTCGCCAAGCATGAAATCGACCGGATCTCCGGGAATAAGAGGGCGCAGGAGGAAAATCAACGTCAGGGCTCCCCACACCGTGGGAAGGAGGACCATTATCCTTCTAAACGAATACCGCAGCATAACCAGGGATTTCCACTTTGGCAAGAGGGGTCGAGTTCGGACTAGCATAAGAGGATGAATCCGCTTTGGCAAGAAGGAAGAGGCTCAAACATGAAATATTCCGCGCCCGCGCGGATATTTGACCAATAAACATTGAAACAAGTCTATTTTCCGCTAACGGGCGCGAACGCCAGAATCAATTGAAAGGCATAGTTCGCCGCTAAAAACAAACGCTGCCACAGTCCGGCTAACGCGAAAATCCCTCGTTCGGAACGTTTCCCATTGGACGCCATGACCCGTGTGAAGACTTGTACATTCCGCCCCCCGAAGAATTGTCCATCTTCTCCACGTATTAGTTTCACGCTCGGAAGTTGACTTTCCACGTCGAACATCTAAACCACTACCTGATCCAATAATAAGATTTTATCTGATTACTGTTAGATTGTAACACTCTTGACAAAAATAGCCTCTTTCCCTTTGATACTTTCCGGTATCGTATTACAATATCCTGGATGTAGTAATGGGTCCGTCCCGATGTGTTCGACATATACGCAAAGCCGGTAGTTCGTAAAGATCGATCTGATTCATTCAGCGCGTGGAGAGCGGCAATGAAGCGTCTTGTTTTACTTCGGCATGGGGAAAGCTTGTGGAATAAGGAAAACCGGTTTACCGGTTGGACCGATGTGGAACTGAGCGAAAAGGGGAATCAGGAAGCCCTTGAAGCCGGCCGTATTCTGCGCAAGGAAGGTTACACGTTTGATATAGCCTACACGTCGGTGCTTAAAAGGGCCATCAAAACGCTATGGTTGGCGCTTGAAGAAATGGACCTTATGTGGATTCCGGTGGTTCGGACCTGGCGGCTCAATGAGCGGCATTACGGAGCGCTGCAGGGGCTCAATAAAGCGGAAACGGCGGAAAAACACGGCATGGAGCAAGTCCAGGTCTGGAGGCGTAGTTACGACGTACGACCGCCCGCGCTTGAGCCCGACGATCCCCGTTATCCCGGCAAAGATCCACGGTATCGGGAACTGAGCGAGGATGAGCTGCCTCTCACCGAATGCCTGAAGGATACCATAGAGCGATTTCTACCTCTTGCGCGCGAGCGTATTCTGCCTGACGTGGAAGCGGGCAAACGCGTGCTGATCGCCGCCCACGGCAACAGCCTCAGAGGGCTGGTCAAATATCTGGACAACATACCCGACGAAGACATCCCGGGGCTCAACATCCCTACCGGCATCCCCTTGGTGTACGAACTCGAAGACGACCTCAAACCTATCAGACGATTTTATCTGGGAGATCCCGATTCGGTGGAAAAGGCGACCAAAGCGGTGGCGGGCCAGTTAAAACAGAAAAAGTAACTGCTCGCAGCAGCGGCTCGCCTGTTCCAGTCAAATACGGCTCTGACGATCGGAAAGGCCAAACGTTTAGCCGCGCACAATGACCGAGGCTTCCTGGTCGAACGGGTTTTTCCGCATGGCTAGGGAAAACAAATACGGATAAAATTTATTAAGGTGCGCCATGTAAGCCAGCCACTGATCGAAAAGACGCTCGTAAACCCTTTTCATATCGCCGATGAGGTGGGCCTTGTCCGAATCGGGGAGAGCGCTCATATCGGTTCTGCTTAAAAGCTCCTCCTTTAAATGAAGCACGGATCGAAGCAGGTTGGTAAACGCTTCATGTTCGAGCAAATAAGGGTTTTCGAACAGACGCAGCAGAAGCTGGCCTTTCTCCTGCAACAGTTCTCGAAGCGCGTCAAAGTTCACTTTTTCCAAGTCTATATCGAACGCGTGCCCTTTTAGGGAATTCATCTTATTAACGAGCTGTCGGTGAGACCACTCCGTCGTCAGTTTCAATGATTTTCTGAGAGCTTCAGCGTTCGGATCCAGTTCCGCCAGTCGAGTCAGCAGGGCTGTTCCGAACTCGCTGAAAAAAACGCCGATGATCATGTTGAGCTTTTGCAGCCTGACCTGTTGCTCGCGCTTGTTGAGCATAAGTTCGGTAAAATTGGCCACAACACCGAGAAACGTCCCCACACCGGTCACAATCAACGCGATTGCCATCACTTTTCCCAATGGTGTCGCGGGATGAAGGTCGCCGTATCCCACCGTGGCGACCGTGACGATACAGAAGTAAACTGAATCCTCTATGGGCCAACCTTCTGTTAGCGTAAACCCGATCGTTCCCAAGACAATTATGAATAGGAATACCGCGAGAAACACATGAAGTCTGAACCGATTGTTTTCCATACCCTCATCCGGTTTCCATAGTTTGCGGATTTCTCCGCCAGCCGGAGAAAAAACTGAAACGCTTTACCTCATTAATAGATAATGCAAGGAGCTTTAAGTCGCAACCCTATAAGGCCGGGACAACCCGTAAACGGGTATTTTTAGGCGTTTCATGAGTCGAAGACGAAGTGAGCGTCGGGCTGAGCAGGGTGTGAAAAATAGGAACATATGCGCCTGCGCCCATCGGGAAGGCCGGTTGGATGTACTTGACACGTCACATAAAATTTCCTATGCTGACGCTTCTTAAATCACAGTTACCACAGCGGTCCCATCGTCTAGTGGTCTAGGATACCGGCCTCTCACGCCGGCGACACGGGTTCGAACCCCGTTGGGACTGCCAAATCATTTCAGGGAGTTAGCGGTTTCCGTTGACTCCCTTTTTTTGTGGCGGTTACGGATGGTTGTGTCAAGGCGGGCTCGTCAAGCAGCTCTACGGCCTTCCGATTATCGCCCGGCGTAAGGTGGCCATAGATATCCACGACGACTTTGACGCTGTGGTGTCCTAACTGATCTCGGACATAAACCAGGAATTCGCCGGCCCGGATGAGCAAAGACGCGTAGGGGTGTCTTAAGTCATGACTAATTCGTTTAATTACTTAAGGATGTTAAGAAGCCCAAGGACAACCGACCCTGGAAATGGCCTCCTGGTTAAGTCCATCGCGGCAGCGACTTTCGCCTCGCCGAACCCACTGACAGGCAATCTCATTTTGTATCCCCTCCCCTTACCAGTTTTTTCTATTTGCAAGCCTCACCGCTCAACCAGTAATGCACGATTAAAATTAAAAAAAACAATTTAATATATTTACTTAATTAATTTAATTATAGCAATATTATCATTTTGCCAAACTGCCTGGACTCAATGTCATATTTTTCTTTGACATCCGCCATACTATCTGTTAAATAATTATATAATTCGCCAATGTCCGTGCAAAATAGATCAAGAAGTTCTCAAAATCCGACTCACACTCCTTAGACTTTCCAACGCCAGTCTAATCACCGGTGATCTGTTTCCTTTAAACGTATGCTTCTTCTGAATTCAAGGTTGGCTTCCATTCAGAGGAAATATCAAAGGAGGGACATTTCTATGTACTGCTATATGTGCGCACAGGAAGGTAAAGAGACGCCAGCCATTGGCATGTGTATCGTGTGCGGTATGCATCTTTGCAAAGACCATCTAATTAGGTCCGATATCGACATGTGGGAAGGCGGGTATCCCGTCCCGCGCCAGAGGGCGAAAAGAAAACTTCCGCGAATTTTGTGCAAGGAATGTTACGAGGCGCTGACCTGAATAGAAAACCGAAGAAGGAGACGCCAGGGGTGGGCCACCACCCCTGGATGCGGAAATATAATCGCTTCCGGCCGCCAGGACAACACCTCCCCAAAACACCGATTCGTGAGATGTTAGGGGCGCTTCAGTCTGCGTTATAGGCGGCAAGCAAGGATGTGGCCGCGGGAAAAATTGGACAGGCTGTTAAGTTGGAGTCTTCAGGAAAGGAGTACACGAGACAATGAGCAGGAGAAGACGATTTTCAGCGCTCACGTCTTTGCATCAATATATTTTGAAATGGATGTTTTGGTATGATAGAATGTCTGTAAGATTTGCATAGCATATAGGTTTCCCTTCTCTAAGGCGCAGTATTGCACATAAAAGTAATGGATATAATAAACGTATCAATTATCACATTTTAAAAAGTAGCTTTTCAGAAAAGAAAACACGTTTATATATCACTGCGTGTCCTGTTCTCAAACGCAATTAGATTTTCAATGCGGAACTAATGAACCAATCGGTAACCAGATTATCAGCAAACTCTTTCAATCTTGTTTCGTATCATTGGGCTAGAGGTATGTTGACTCAGTTTGTGCTTGGGTTTCGTCGCTTTGCTCGTCACTGATATTTGTGAGGTTGTCAATATATTGAATAAAGACGTTCGTCACAAAATAAGTCCAACAGGTGTAACTGCGGGAAAGCAATGACTTTGGCTTTTAAAACCGGAAGGAATCCAAAGACAAAGGCGTCGAGATATGACCACACTGGAAATAGAATCCCAAAAGCAGTTTAATAGTGTCGACCAATCAAAGCTAGATCATTTGATGTCATTCAAGATACCTGTTCTTTCCGATAACCATTATCGGCTTATCGACAGTGACAGTATCTTATACGTAAAAGGAGCTGGTGATTACACTAAAGTTTATACAGTCGAAAATGAGTTTCTGTGTAATCTCTCCCTCGAAATGCTTGAGGAGCGATTAGGAGAAAAGTTTTTTTTCAGGACGCACCGTAGTTTTTTAGCAAATCTTACTAAATGCGACTCCATCTGCCTAAATACGGGCGAAAAGTATATCCAAATGGGTAATGCGGATAAGACAAGGATCCCCATTAGTAGGAACAAAGCCAAGATTTTGCGACGCCTTATGAGACTATGAAGTAACAATTGCCATTCACCTCTAATAAGCGTCCATTCACCGAAACATTCTACCATTGATAGATATATGCTTGCGCGTTTAACTAAAGTATAAGACAATAAATTGCGGTTTGGCCAAATATTAGAACTAGTATTCCATTGAGACGCTACCCATGCGGATGGGACCGCGCGGCTGCTTTACGATTCCGCCTTGAAACAGCCGAGCTGCAGAGAGAAATCTCCAGGAGCTCGGCTGTTTGTTTTTCGGTTCTCGAAAATGACCTGATGAAAATTTGAAAACGCTACCCATGCGGATGGGACCGCGCGGCTGCTTTACGATTCCGCCCTGAAACAGCCGAGCTGCAGAGAGAAATCTCCAGGAGTTCGGCTGTTTGTTTTTCCGGGAACCGCGGCGTCAAAAAGGCAGGTCGCTAACATCCTTCGAATTCTCGCCATGCGAGACCGATGAAAGGAGGTGATCCCAGTTACAAGGTGAGTCGTTGAGATACAGGTCTGTTTTCAGGATGAGGGCGAATTTGAAACTAGCTTTTTCCAATCTCTACGCGGAAATGAGGAACGGGATAGAAGAGGACGGTAAATTTTTGATTAATCGGTATTGAAAAGTCACCAAGGAGGGCAAAATGGCTCTTTACGAAAAAATGGTAAACGAGGCCGTTGGGGCAACCAAATCTGTTTACGGTGTCCTTAAGCAAAAGAGAGGCGGACAATTTAAATTCACCGACTGCAAACCGTATGTGGACGCTGTCAACCAGATGAAGCCGGAAGGAGGTCAGAGCAAAGAGGTTTTTGACCTGCATGTGCAATCCGTGAACGCTCACTACAATATTCTCGTCGGCTTAACGGATACCATCCGGCCGGAGGATGATCCTTTTATAGAGCACTATCAGACCCCACCGATCCTGGAGATCCTCTATGAGGAGGATCCCGCGTTCAAGGCTTCGATGTGGAAATTTATCGACGCCTTGGCCGCAAACAAAGCCCTGATTGGACTGGAATCAGTACGACGGTATGGTGGAATGTACGGTATGACTTGTGTTGTGGATTTCGCCATGTCGGTCGGCTCGGTGCCAAACTTGGTTAACCGCATTCTCCGTAAAATGGATATGCCCAAAGAACACAAACAGACTATTCTTGCTTGTAAGTCCTGGGGCATGAACACTTCCTACGGTTTAGCGGGGGCTTTCCGCGCGGCTCTTGAATCAGGCAAAACAGCCGCCGAGGCGGAGCAGGCCGAAGTCGACCAGCTGCAATTTATCTACCGGGAACCGGTGGCCGCTCAAGCTAAACTCATGGACACACATAATCTTGGAGGCCACGGGCCACACAGCTCTTTTGATGTCCGCAAGTATATGGCTCAGTACAAGGAAAAAATGAGACCATACGTCGTTGCGGCGAAGAAAGCGGGAGTCCATCCAGGCAACATCACGGCTGTGCCAGCGTTCTGTGTGGGTGAAATCGGCCACCACATGGCTCAATCGGCCTATAATATGTTCAAGGACGATATGGCGTTTGGCATCTATGAAGCCATGATGGATGTTTTTGAAAATACCATGAAAGCGGGTCTTAAGCAGGGCGCGTTTAAAAGCGAATGGGATGTGCTGGCGGTAGCAACGGGCGCCCCGGCGTGCGCGACTGCTTACCTGTTATGGCTGGACAGCTTTACCGTACCTATGGTTGTGGATTTGCTCAGCAAGCGCTTCCACAATTACGTGGCAATGCATCCCAACCGTGGTGAGGCTGACGAACTGCACAACACTGACTTCATCGATATTGTCACACGTGGTGAGAAAATCCTGGATATTTCACCGATTGGCCAAGGTGGAAAAATTAAGGGTATCCAGGTTGACCTCAGCCCCATTGACAAGCACGAGGTCGTCAGTAATCCGCAACGTTACACATACCCAGCCTGCGCCATCACCCAACGTTTCGCGGCCTTGATGAGTATGGCTGACTTCCCCTGCTATCTGACTCCAGAGTGCACAACCGCCACACTTATGACCAACTGTATTGCTTTAAACCCAGGAGTGCCCGGCGCGCCGGTGAGAGGCTGCAAAGGCTGCGCGGTCTGTAGTCTAATCAAGCGCAACGTGCCTATGGTTACCGGTTTCTTGAAAGACGCAAAAGGTTATTGCGAGTGGGATAAAGCTGTTTAAACACACACCGTGAGCTTTACCCCGGACGTGAATTCTGGAAAGCGGGGACCGGAGTTTTTTCCTCCGATCCCCCTCATTATCAATATGAAGACCTTTTGCATGGAGGGTGGATAAAATGGCTCAGACAAGTCTTGCTAAGCGGACCTTAGCGGAACTGGTCGGAACTTATGTGCTCGTCTTTTTGGGTACCGGTTCGGTCGTGACTACTGTGCTGCTTTTTAAAGGGTGGACCCCTCTTCCGGACAACGCCTTTAATGTAGGCATAAGCATGCCCGCATGGTTCGCGATAGGAATAGCGTTCGGCATCGCGGTTATCGCCATGATTTATGCATTTGGTCACATTTCAGGAACGCACATCAATCCGGCGGTGACCATTTCTTTATGGGCAACCAGACGTTTTCCTGCAAGTGAAGTAGTGCCTTACATCGTGGCCCAACTCATTGGCGCGACCCTTGCCTCGGTTAGTCTTGTCATAATATTCGGCGCCCGCGCCGCCGGCACCGGACTGGGGGCCACTGCCATGTTTAGCGGGGTAAGCTATGGCCAGGCAATTTTTTGCGAGGCCGTGGCCACTTTTTTTCTCATGCTCGCGATCATGGGATCGGCCGTTGATAAAAGAGCCCCGGCTGGTTTCGCCGGTTTGGTCATAGGGCTGGTCGTGGCGGCGGACATTATCGTGGTGGGGAATGTAACCGGATCGTCGCTTAATCCCGCTCGTACATTTGGACCTTATCTCGCCGATTCTCTCTTTGGTGGGCCAAACCTTTGGTGGCAGTATCCCATCTACATTATAGGTCCAATTGTAGGCGCTTTAGTAGCGGCCTTTCTTTACGATTACATCGCAGAGCCGAAAAAGGTTGAATAAATATTTGTTTCCAAGGGTGAAGCCATTGCGCGTGGATCACACTTGAGATTGCGCTGATCCGCGCGCAACAGCTCCCTCGGAAATACTCTTACGGTTAAGGAAGACCAATTCGAGGACCGGGACTTCTAAATATTTCCCTGAGGCCATCATGAGAAAGATTTTTATAAAGATTCAAGCAAACACGCTGGCTTGTAGCTGATTTATTTCCCATGAGAAAGGGGGGGGTGGTATACTGAAAATAGCCTTCTAAAACCCCGCGCTATATGGCTCTTGCTAGAGCAAGTCTGAGATTTGGTGATCACATGAAACCGAACACCATAAGGATTTTAGGAATTTCCGGGAGCCCACGAATTGCGGCTACTGACTTTGCCGTCAAAACGGCTTTGCGTTACTCACAGGAGACGTATGGGGTTGAAACTGACTATTACAGTCTCCACGCAAAAAAGATAGGCTTTTGTGTACACTGCGATTACTGCGTTCGCAAAAAAGACGGCTGCGTCCAAAAAGACGATGTTCAGGAGCTATATCCTAAATTGGAATGGGCGAACGCTTGGATTTTAGCGAGCCCTGTCTATCAGGGTCAGATAAGCGGGCAGTTGAAGGCGATGCTTGATCGCTGTAGGGCCTTAGTGGCGAAAAACCCAAAGGTTTTTGAAAATAAAATCGGGGCCGCTATAGCTGTTGGTGGAGACCGGACCGGAGGCCAAGACCCGACACTTCAAACCCTCATAGATTTTTACATCATAAACGAAATGCTTCCAGTCGGCGGCGGGTCGTTCGGCGCCAATCTCGGAGGCGCAGTTTGGTCAAGAGATAAGAAAGCCAAAGGCGCCGAGGCTGACACTGAGGGGCTGAAAACCATCCGCAAGACCGTTGATCGCCTAGTCATGGTAGCGTCATTGATCCACAAGTAAGACTTCTGCATTAAGGGAGAAGAATCAAGATGCCTTTAAAAATTGCTTGGGGGATAACCGGCTCCGGAGATCTCATTTCCGATATCTTTGAAGTTATGAGCGAAGTGTCAAAAATGAAGGACGTGGAAATCACTTCTATCCTGTCGAAAGCCGCCGTTACAGTTGTGAAGTGGTATAAGCTCATGGATAAATTGGATAACATTGCGAAGAAAGTTATTATTGAAAAAGACGCTAATACGCCCTTCATCGTCGGGCCGCTTCAAACCGGTGAATTTGACTGCCTCCTGGTCGCTCCGGCGACTGCGAATTCCGTGGCCAAAATAGTAAACGGAATAGCGGATACAATTATTACAAACTCAGTGTCCCAAACCAATAAGACCGATGTGGCTATATACATACTGCCTGTAGACCAAAAAAAGGGCACAACTATTACAATTCTCCCGGGTGGAAAGAAGCTGGAACTGACGATGCGCGACGTAGATGTTGAAAATACAAATAAGCTAAGAGAAATGAAGGGCATCATCGTTCTGGAAAAACCTGATGAAATTAAAAGCGTTATCACTAAATTTAAATGACGTTATTCAAAGATGAAAAAAACGATCCATGTTACGGCGTGGCTAATGAGCCAATTGCGCAACTCTCTTTCTCTGACCCAATTTCAATTAAAAGATCTTCATGCTACACCACGCGCGGAGTTTTAATTAAAAATATTAGAGGTTCGCATGGCTGAAAAGGAATTAGAGGTAAAAGTTAAAACTGTTTCCAGACTTCATTTTGGTTTCACTGATTTATGTGGTGATTTGGGTGGGAAGTATGGAAGCATCGGGGTCGCTTTAGAGAATCCCAGCACCATTTTAACAGTAAAGAAAAATAAGGGATTGCTCATAGAGCGTGGAAACGAAGAAAAGATTCTTTGTTTTTTGGAAAAATTCCGCCAGCAGTATCAGATTGAGCCGAATGTCAAAATTAATGTAGAGAAATGCATACCGGAACATACGGGCCTCGGGTCCGGAACCCAATTAGCCTTGGCAATTTCAAAGGCTTTGGCGACCATTTATTCTGTGGACGCTGATATAAGAACGCTCTCCAACGTTATGGGAAGGGGAAAAAGGTCTGGAATAGGAATTGCGGGTTTTGAAACGGGAGGTTTCATAATAGATTCCGGTCGAAGAAATTCAGGTAATAACGAGATTGGACACCCTCCCGCCGTCATATTCAGGCGCGATTTTCCCGATAATTGGCGCTTTGTTATGGTGATTCCCGAAGCAAAGACAGGGCTTTCGGGAGATCGTGAAAATGAGGCCCTACAGCGTCTAATGTCTTCAAAAAAGCTGTCTGAAAAGGTCTGCAGATTAACCTTAGTGAAGTTAATACCCTGTCTCATTGAAGGCGATATAGAAGGATTTGGCGCCGCCCTTACCGAAATTGACCGAAAAAACGGGGAGTACTTTGAGGAAGCGCAAGGCGGCGTCTATGGTGAGGAAGCGGCGCAAGAAATGATTGAATACATGCTTCAATGCGGGGCGTATGGAGCGGGACAAAGCTCTTGGGGTCCGGCGTTATATGGTCTGGTAGAGGAAAAAGAATCAGAAGCTGTCGCAAACAATATGAAAGATTTCCTCACCAGAAACAAAAAGGAGGGCAGTGTATTCGTTGCTCAGTGCAGTAATCGGGGCGCGAGAACATATATAAACAACTGCGCATAATTCAACACGAGCAGCATGACTCTATTGAATGATAGTTGTGAGGAATCGTGTCGCAAGTTTGAACGATTCATTTCCTAAAAGCTATTTTAAGCAGCAAAAAAGGGTGCTCAAAATGGAGAAAGAAATTCTTGCTACGCTTATGGCTGTGACATCGGACGTGGAATACACCACCGCCGACCGAATTGAGGCTTTGACCAAGGGCCACGGTATGCTGAATATCGCCACCATTGCGGCCGCAAACGCCATGACTCAGGAAATTCTTCGAGGTAGAAGTATCAACATTTCAGATGCGAACCTGGCGGACCTTGAACTCGACTATGTGATGGATGTTGGAATCCGGGCTGCCAAGGAAGGTGGCGCAGCGCCGGAAAACGCAGCCCTGATTGTTGCGGGACTGCTTTGCATCGCCGGAACCCCTTCACGCGCCGGCGTACCGGCAGGAAACCGGAAACTTGGCTCCATGGCGCGCTTGAAGGCGGGCGCATCAAGATCGGGCGTTCAGGCTATCCCCACCTCTAAGCTTACCAACAAGGTCTCTGGCTTTGCCGCAGTCCAAGCGCTTTATGAGGCAATCCAAAAAGGTGAACTTGTTCGCGTGGACGGCGCTGATGTCCCGGCTTTCGTTGCTGGTGGCGCAATTTACGGTCACAGCGCGTTGGGCGAAGATATGGTTTATGCGGATATATGCCTTAAAGGAACCAAGATTGCCGTTGACGCAATGATGAGGGCCTACCGTGGAGTAGGCATCTCACCCAGTCCCATCATGTGCGCGCTCCTCGCGACCGCCGCTGTTTTGGAAATTAGCAATCCCGATGGCATGATCGGCGAAGAATTCGGCGAGTTTTTCGTCCAGGGCACCGGTTACTTGGCTGGAAAGGGGGCTATGCAAGCCGCGGGACTGCCGGAGAAACTTCATTTACGAGGCACAGGAAAGGAAATTGATACGGCTACCTTTGTGGGTGATTTTGGCATGATCCTCAAAGATGTGGGAGCTCCTACGGTGGTGGGAATGATGACCCTCAACGAAATGTTGGCCGCTCTGGCCGAAAGCCCCATGATTGGCGCCGGTTTCAGTGGGGGACCGGTAAATCCCCCGTTGGCGCATCTTGTATCGGATGCGGTCGTCGCCATGAATCTGCTTATCGGCAACAAAGGGAACGTTTATGAGACCGCCGATGTCATTCGCGAGATAAAAAACACTCAGTTTATTGATGGAGAGTACGCCGCCTTTGCGTCTAACACCATTGCCAGAAAAGCCGAACAAGTTCGACGCGGCCTGGTGACCGCCGCCATAATTTTGGGGACCGAGGGGATCAGGAACAATGCAATCCTTCAGCGGGCAAAGCGAACCTATAAAGACCTTATGGCTGGAAAATCTCTAGAAGAAATCTGTCTTGCGCTAGATAAGGATCGACAAGCAAAAGTTGAGAGGAACGCGGGAAATGTGTTCAGCGGCTTCTTTGGAAAGGACATCAGTATCAAATTTACAAAGCTTGCCGGAGGAGCGCGCCGTTCGCATCCCTTTGTCAAAAATTATTGGGGTTTCGATTCGGACGTGAACGCGGAAGTCATTATTGATGGCGAGAAAACTATTATAGAGGGACTCTGCCACAAGGTGGTCCCGGATGTGGTTTTAAACAAGAAGTCGGAGCTCTCTTTACCGGTCACGATAGCAGCGGCTGCCGTCCAGGAGCTCATGTATGTAGGGGCTGTTGGCATTAACGCCGTCGTTCCCGCGGCCGTGGCCGCCGCCATGGGTAAATACTCCTGGAAAGAGGCTGGCGAAAGAGCCGAAAAGGGCGCAGATCTCACACGAGCCATACCGGGCACAAAAGAGAAGGCCCAAGTAGTGGCTGAGTTGGCCGTGAGGATAATGAAGGATCTCGTAGATTAGGGCTGTAGGAGCCCTTCCTTTATGCCTAATTGAATCGATTGCGCGTGAAATCGCGACTCATGACGGCGTTTTTAGCTGGATTTGGAAAGAATTGCTAGCGCCTGAGCTGAATAATGCAGTTGGCAAAGTCCTGCTTCTGGCGATGTTATTTAGGGGATGGGAAAAAGTGATCGGAAATGAGACTGAGAAATTCAACGAAAAATCGGACCATACAGAAAAAGCTTTTTCGCGCGGAGCAGTCGGACCAGAGAACACACTGCTCAATCGCCTTGCCCGACAGGTTGATAATGTACTGTTGATAGTAAACGTTGATGATGTATCCGGGGAAACGATTTCTCATGCCATAGAGGGACTTATGTCCTTAGGAGCGGGAAGTGTAAATGTGGTTCAAACAATCACCAAAAAAGGGAGGCCTGGGTTTTTATTTTTTATAGACGCCCCAGGAGATCGGGTCCAGATTCTGGGAGGATTTTTGGCCGGCGAATTGGGAACGCTTGGAGTCCGTGTGCTGGAGCCTCGGCACATTTCTTTTGATTACCGGATGAGGGACGTGCTGCTTATCGATTCGGGAAACGGGAATCGGTTAAAAGCCCCTGTTCGTGTGAAGGAGACGCTAAACGATGAGGGGCGGGTGGTTTCGGTGAAGGCGGAGTATGACGGACTCAAAGCGGCTTTGACTCAGTTTAAGGACCTTGGCTTGGAAGTCTCGCTCGCTTCTCTCAAGGGCTTGGTTGAACAGACCGTGCTCGGAGGGAAGGACTTATTTCTAGGTGGAATACAGGCCAAATACCCAGGAGATTAAGAAGATGAAAAAAATTTTGCTTCAATTGGACAGCGACAGACTCGCAAGCGTCTTCGACGCGATCACGGCCCACGACGCGGGCGTGGATCAGATACTCCAATATGGGGGGGTCACGCCGGATGAAGTGCGCAATTTGGTCTATGGAGCAATGTTTACCCGGGGTGGGCAGGAGTTGAAAAACTCGGCCGTTTTTATCGGAGGCTCTGATGTCTCTGTGGGCGAGGAGATGCTAAAGGCCGCACAAACCTCCTTTTTCGGTCCGGTGCGAGTATCTTTGATGTTTGACGCCAACGGGTGCAATACCACCGCCGCTGCAGCCGTGGCTAAAATTGTATCGATCGGAGATGTAAAAGGCAAGAAGGCCGTTATGCTCGCCGGCACGGGTCCTGTGGGGCTGCGGGCCGCGGCCCTGTTGGCGCAAGAGGGGATGCGGGTAACGGTCTCCTCTCGGAGTCTCGAGCGGGCCGAGGCGGCATGCGCATCCATCAAAGAACGCTTCGGTGTCGAGGTCTTTCCATTCGAAGTAACCGACTCTGCGGCGACTAGTCGAGCGCTGGATGAGGCCTACGCCGTGTTTTGTTCGGGAGCGGCCGGAATTACGCTGGTCCCGGAGTCCATCTGGGTGAACCATCCCACGCTGCGTGTGCTGGCCGACGTTAACGCGGTGCCGCCCCTTGGCGTCGAAGGAATTAACGCCACCTGGGATGGCAAAGAGAGTAATGGGAAGGTCATTTTTGGCGCGCTTGGCATTGGCGGCTTAAAGATGAAGATCCATCGGGCCAGCGTGGCCCGCCTATTCGAGCAAAACGACCTGGTGCTTGACGCCGAACAAATTTACGCGACCGCCAAGGAAATTTAACTTTAGTGCGTATCCTCATTATTGGCGCGAGTACACGCGCCATTGCCGAGTCAGCGGTAAAGGACGGCTACCCGGTGGTCACACTCGATTATTTCGGTGATCGAGACCAAAAGGCTTTGGTGGAGAACTACTCTCTATTACACGAATTCGATCGTTCTTTCAGTGTTGAAAGCCTGCTTCAAGCCAGTCACCACCTGGATTACGATTCGGTGGTCTACATCTCCAATGTAGAAAACTACCCCAACGTAATTGAAGATTTAGGCCGCAGTCATTCCCTTCTTGGTAACACCCAAGATGTGGTACGCCGGGTGCGTGACTGGCGAACATTAAGGCGGTTTTGCAAAGAAGAAGAGATTCCTTGCCCGGAGACGCTTCTGGCCGGAGAGGAGAGCCAGGCAGATCCTGGAGAACATTGGCTCTGCAAACCTGTCCGCAGTGGCGGTGGTCACGATGTCAGGCGCTGGACGGGAGAACCGCTGAGTGATACCCAAGCGCTGCAGGCGTATGTAGATGGCTGGCCCGCTTCAATGGCCTTCGTGGCCGATGGCCGGGAAAGCGTGGTCATTGGGTTGACGGAGCAACTCATCGGGAAAGAAGAACTGGGGGCAAAAGGGTTCACCTGGTGTGGAAACATCTTACCCTTGAGTCCCGTTATTACGAAAGAAACAGCCGTCTATGAGGCGGTAGAAGAAATGGCTGCCCGGCTCACTCGACGCTTTGGCTTGCGAGGTGTAAATGGAGTCGATTTTGTAGTGGCGAAATTGTCCGATGGCTCTCTATGTCCCCACTTGGTGGAGGTTAATCCTCGTTATACCGCCTCCATGGAATTGATAGAGCGCGCATATGGTTTGAATATATTCTCACTGCATCTTGCCGGTGTAAACGGTGAGATACCCGAGTTCTCCTTACTAGGGCGCCTCCGATGCCCTTTCCTTGGAAAGGGCATCGTATACGCCAAAAAGAACGTGACCATACCGGAAACTGAAGGATGGATGGCACAAGGAAGACGAGACGTCCCTCATCCGGGAGAGCTTATTGTGGCCGGTCATCCAATTTGTACTGTGTTTGCGGAAGGAGATGACAGGGCAATGTGTCTGAGTAACTTAATCGCAAGCGCGGATGGTGTTAGACGGGAGATCGGCGATGAAGACGGAGGACTAACGTGACCGAAAGCTTTACGCTAATCACGGGGCGTACCCGCGAGCAGGCGGATGGTCTTCATAAAGGTAAGGATTCAGAGGCATATCGTATTGCCACGACACTCGCGGAGATGAGCCCGGAAGACATGAACCGCCTTGCGATAAAAGACGGCCAAATCATCCGATTGAAGTCGGCTGCTCATTTCGTGGAGCTTCCCGTTCGGAGTGGGACGCTCCCTCCCGGAATGATATTCGTCCCCATGGGGCCTGTGGCGAACGCCCTCATCGGATCGGAGACGGCCGGCACAGGTATGCCGTCATTCAAGGGACTAAAGGTGGAAATGGAACTGGCATGAGTAAGGTTGTGGAAAACGTGACTTGCACTTTTTGTGGTTGCTTGTGCGACGACATAAAAGTTGAAATCGATGACAACAGGATTATTAGTGTTCATCAAGTATGCTCCAACGGACGTGGTCTTTTTACGGAATATGACCCTACTCCCAGGCAACCTACTGTCGCCGGACGAGAAGTGGATTGGGAGACGGCTGTCAAGGAAGCGGCCCGGATCTTGTCCGAGGCTGATAGCCCGCTTATCTATGGACTCAGTTCCACGGCTGTCGAGGCGCAAAGAAAGTCTGTCGAATTAGCCGACCTTTTGGGGGCGATAATCGACACCACGTCGTCCGTTTGCCATGGCCCCACCGGCTTGGCGATGCAGGCTGTAGGCGAGGTCAGCTGCACTTTGGGAGAGGTGCGTAACAGAGCCGACTTCCTGCTCTTTTGGGGCTGCAACCCGGCGGCCTCCCATTTACGTCATTTCACCCGTTATTCCCTGATGTCCAAAGGTATCTTGACGCCAAATGGTCGCCGGGATCGTATCGCCTACGTGGTTGATGTCCGCCCCACCACCAGCGCAAAAGTGGCCGACCACTTTATCCAGGTCAAACCTGACACCGACTTTGAAGTATTAACATCGCTTCGAGCTTTAGTGCAGGGAAAAGAGATCGAGAATGAGGATTTGGGAGGTGTTCCCATCGCTCAATTGCGGGAACTGGCTGAACGTATGAAGAGTTGCCGTTTCGGCGTGGCCTTCATGGGAATGGGTCTTACCATGAGCCGAGCGCGAAATTACAATGTGAGAGAACTCTTCACTCTGGTGGCCGAACTGAATCAATATACTCGTTTTTCAGTCATTCCGATGCGTGGGCATGGAAACGTTGCCGGCGCGGATCAGGTGCTCACTTGGCAAAGCGGTTATCCGTACGCCGTCAGTTTCGCGCGAGGTTACCCACAATATGGCCCGGGCGAATTTACGGCTGTCGACGTGCTGGCGCGAGAAGAAGCGGATGCGGCGTTAATTTTCGCCTCGGATCCCGTGGCGCATTTCCCCGGCGCGGCGTCCAAACAGCTTGAGCGTATCCCTACCATTGTTCTCGATCCAATGACAAATTTAACAGAACGGATGGCGGATGTCGTCTTTCCTACCACATGCTACGGGTTGGACGCGGCTGGAACCTCCTACCGGATGGACAATGTGCCCATCCGGCTTCGACCGCCACTTCACGCCAAACGTCCTACGGACGAAGACGTGCTTATTCAAATTATCGAGGCGATTAAACAATGTTAGGGATTCTTAATGGCAGGGTCTATGACCCCTTGAATAATATAGATGGCCCAATAAAAGATATTTGGGTGAAGAAAGGAAAAATTGTCGCGCCTGAGGATGTTGATCGAGAGCGGGCGGAACTGATCGAGGCGAATGGCTTGGTGGTCATGCCGGGCGGTGTGGATATCCACAGTCATATCGTTGGCGCTAAAGTAAACGCGGCCCGCAAATTTCGCCCGGAGGACCATCGCGGCAATGAACGGGCAAGGACGGCGCTCACACGCTCCGGATCAGGGTACACCGTGCCTTCCTCGCATTTGCTAGGCTATCTTTACGCGGAAATGGGCTACACCACCGTGATGGAAGCCGCCACGGCGCCCTTGGTGGCGCGACATACTCATGAGGAGTTCGAGGACACCCCCATCCTCGACAAGGGCGCCTTCATCACAATGGGTAACAATCACTTTATCATGAAATGCATCCGGGAAGGGCAGATGGAGAAGGCTCGGGATTATGTGGCGTGGCTTCTGGGCGCGAGCAAGGGCTACGCCATCAAGGTCGTCAATCCCGGGGGCGTGGAGAACTGGAAATGGGGAGGAAACGTCAGCGAACTGAGCGACAAGGTCATCGGTTTCGATATTACACCCCGCCAAATTATTGCCGCTCTTGCCTGGATAAGCGATGAACTGCGACTGCCCCACCCGCCTCACGTGCATGGTATCAACTTAGGACGAAGTTTTAGCGCTCGCACCACCGTAGAAACCATAGAGGCATTGGAAGGACGACGAGCCCACTTTTGCCACCTGCAATTTTTTAGTTACGCCAAACAGAAAGGCTCCCTTCACCGCTCGGCCTCCTCTGAACTTGCCCGCGCAGTCAATGAGAATTCTAATATAACCGTGGACGTGGGCCAAGTTATTTTCGGTGAAGTCACTACCATGACATCCGATGGTCCCTTGCAGCACCGCCTGCACCAGGAAACGGGCGCCAAGTGGCTCAATGAGGACATTGAAAACGAAACCGGAGGAGGAATTGTTCCTATATCCTTTAAACCGAATAATCCGATCAATGCTGTTATGTGGCGTACCGGATTGGAGTTGTTTCTACTCATTGAAGATCCGTGGCGGGTTTTTCTGACAACCGACCATCCAAACGCCGGGCCGTTTATTCATTATCCTCAGGTGATTAAGTTGTTAATGGACCGCGATTTCCGGGCCGAGATGTTCCAGAACCTTAACCGTCGGGGACGCAAAGGCGCGTTGCTCCCTGAACTGGATCGCGAATACTCGCTTTACGAAATTGCCATTATCAGTCGCGCAGGAACCGCCCGCGCCCTGGGCCTGAAAAATAAAGGGCATCTGGGGATTGGGGCCGACGCCGACATAACCATCTACGCTGATCTGGACGATAAGGAAGAGATGTTCGCCCGTCCCCGATATGTGTTGAAGGATGGCGTAATTGTGGCGCGCGATGGTCGCATAGTGTGTGATCGCCCCGGGCGGACGCTTTATATTGCCCCGCCCTATGATCCTAAAATCGAAAAGGACCTCCGGGCCCACTTTCGTGAATCGTACACCGTTTCCTTTGACAACTATGCTATTGCGGCGGAAGACTTTCACCGGAGCGAGATGATCTCCTGCGGATAGGGAAAGTATTCATGCTTCATCAAGTCTACATTAGTCTTGGCGCCAATAGTAATGATGGGCAAACCGACATCAACCAGGCGTTGAAGTATGTCCAGACCAGAGCGTCCATTAAGAAGGTGTCGTCGCTCTACGAGGCCCCGGCCGGGCTGCCCTTGAATCAATCCGCATTTCTCAATATGGTGTGTGAATTGGATACCGAGCTCTCTCCTGACAGCTTGTTCCAGTTCTTAAAGGTGATTGAAAAAAGGATCAATGGGCGGCGGCTGATTCGAAAGAGTCCCCGCTCGCTTAACGTTGACATCCTTTTTTATGATGAAATATCTCTTGACGCCCAAAATGTCCTGATTCCCTACCCCTCGTTGCATGAACGATCTTTAATGCTTGTTCCCTTAGCGGAAATTGCGCCTGAGCTGAAGCACCCGGTTTTTAACATGACGGCGAAGGAACTCCTGAACAAGCGTGGTGAGAATGGCGTTAAAAGAAAGGATCTGAACGTCGATCTGAAAATTGAGAAAGACCTTCAGCAGGCTAGACCAACCGTGGGCATCAGCTTGAGTCGGACCGGGGTCACTAATCTACGCAGGATCATCCAGATAGAGGATGGTGGGCGTGGCGTTCTATTCTACGCCGAGCTCGACCTTTTCGTAGACCTCAACCCCTATCAAGCAGGGGTTCATATGTCCCGTTTCAGCGATGTATTGGAGGCCCTGGTTGAGGAAATCTCTCTTGAACCATCACCAGACATCGAATCGCTTGCGGAACGACTGTCCCGGCAGGTGATTCGTACCCAAAACGCCATCTACTCTGAAGTGCACATACGGGCGAAGTCGCCGATGCAGAAAGTTACTCCGATCACAGGTAAAGCAGTGGAAGAGCTGTACACCTTGATCGGCATCGCCGCCAGCACAGACGAATACACCAGACGCATAGTGGGGGTTCAGACGGAAGGGATGACTGTTTGTCCCTGCGCCCAGGACATGGTCCGAAGCTATTCAAGAGACTTGCTGAAGGCAGATGGTTTCTCGGCGGAAGAGGCTGAGCGGATCGTTGACATCTTACCTATGGCCTCTCATAACCAACGGGGAAGAGGAACACTGCTGATAGGCTCGGAGCAAAAAGTTCGCGCCGAAAATCTTGTCCATCTTGTGGAGGCGTCCATGAGCTCGGAGACATACGAACTCCTTAAACGTCCTGATGAATTCTTTATCGTGAACAAGTCTCATCGTAATCCCAGATTTGTAGAGGATGTTGTGCGGGAGATGTTAAGCAATGTGATAGAATCTTATACCGATTTGCCTGACGACGCCTTCGTTTTGGCTAAACAGGAGAACTTCGAAAGCATACACCAGCACGAGGCCTTTGCCGAACGTTTTGGCAGCATAGGGGAGGTCCGTAGAGAAATTTCGTATGGGGAACATGTCCTCAGACACACTACTCTGGAAGAATGGCTCAGGGGATAGTTTCATGTATCGGGTAAAGGTGGAGAAAGGGAACTTAAGCTTCAGCGCCGCCCATTTCATTTCATTCGGGGGCAAGTGCGAGCGAATTCACGGACACAACTATGCAGTTTCGGTAGTTTTGGAAGGTGAACTCACTGAAGATCGTTACGTCCTTGATTTTGTAGAGCTTAAGAAAATTGTGCGGCAGATATGTGACCGGCTTGATCATCATTTTCTTATGCCCGCTAAAAGCGAACATCTGAATATTAAAGAGGCGGATGGGGAGTGGCTCATCGACTTCCAGAATAAGCGATATGTCTTTCCAGCCGAAGACGTTCTTGTCCTGCCTGTGGATAACATCACCGCTGAAAGGCTGGCGGAACACATATGCGGACAACTATTTAAAAAAATTCAAGAACTCGCGTCAGCCAATATCGGCTCGATTACCGTAGGGGTGGAAGAGGCCCCCGGGCAAACCGCTTATTATAAACGATTGCTCTAAAACACGTGGGTTCTTGTGGGTTCTTATGTAATGCCTAACCCTGGCGCGCTGGTTGTCTAGGATTTTCGAAAATGCCCGACTACCTTTTCGTAACCGGCAAATTGGCGGCCGACGCTTTGACGCCCTTGCTGGAGAGGATGGAGCCCGACTTCGACTATGAAGTGTTGGTTCTCAATATATCCGTAGCCGCCCTGATGAACACGCGTTGGATTGCCCAGCGCCTGTCGGGCTCGCATGGATGCCAAACGGTTATGATACCCGGGTGGTGCCAGGGTGATTTGTCCATCATTGAAGAGCGAGTGGGCGTACCGGTAATCCGGGGGCCAAAGGACTTGAAAGATATCCCCGTTTTCTTTGGCCGGGAACAGATCCTGGAAGGGTACGGCGAGTATCGTGTGAAAATTTTGGCCGAGATAGTAGACGCTTATCGCATGCCCTGGGATGACATCCTGGCGATGGCCACATACTTTAAAGCCAGCGGCGCAGATATTATCGACTTGGGCTGTCCGCCCCAAAGCGGTTTCCCGGGAGTTGGGGAGGTCATCGAGGGACTGAAAGAACAGGGGTTCTCGGTCAGTCTGGATACATTTGATCCTGAAACGATCCTTATCGGGGACGCGGCCGGCATGGATCTCCTGCTAAGCGTCAATGCGCAGAATTTAGACCTGGCGCCTCAACTCCATTGCAAAGTGGTAGTCATCCCTGACTTCGGAGAGGGACTGGAATCACTATTGCGTAACGCCGCCCAGTTGGAGACGTGGGGTGTGCAATACATACTGGATCCGATCTTGGATCCTATAAGCTTCGGCTTCACCGAAGGTTTGCATCGGTTTTACGAAACCCGTCGTCGCTATCCCAATGCGGAGATGCTTATGGGGTTGGGCAATCTTACCGAGCTGATCGATGCGGACAGCATAGGTATTAACGCCCTGATGGCCGGCGTGATCACCGAGCTTGCGATTGATTACGTGCTCACGACCGAGGTGATCAGTTGGACTCGGGGATCTGTGCGGGAATTAGATATCGCGCGCAAGTTAATGTACTACGCGCATCGGAACCGGTTATTGCCTAAACACCTGGATGAAGGCCTGATCACGGTGAAAGATCCGCCGTTCGAATCCTACACGGAAGCGGAGCTGCGCCATATGCATCAAAAAATAAGCGATAAGAACTATCGTATCTTCACCGTCGATGGATGGATCTATGTGTTCAACAATGATAAGTTCATTCGCGGCGCGGATCCATCGGATATTTTTGCCCAGCTGGAGGTAGTAGACGCTCCTCACGCTTTCTACCTGGGACGAGAGCTTGAGCGTGCCTCAACCGCCGTACGGTTAGGCAAGAAATATATACAGGAAGAACAACTACGTTGGGGCTATATGAGCGAAAGAACCCAACAGGAATGATGGACCCCATGTATCGCGCTATTGGTATTGATCCGGGCACTGTGAGTTTTGATATATGCGGATTGGAAGGCGACCGTGTTTTTCTGGAAAGGAGCATACTCACCGCGGAGATCACGGCAGAACCGGGGAGACTTCTAGACGTGTTATTATCGGTCGGGCCGCTGGACATGATCGTAGGCCCTTCGGGTTACGGGCTGCCCTGGGTAAGGGCGCAAGACCTGACACCCCAGAACATTGATCTTCTTCTCCTGAGCGACGAGCGAGACCGGGGGCGGGAAGCAATCATAGGGGGAATGGGTAAGATCCTGCTAACGTTGAAGGAAAGCGGGCTGCCGATATACTTCGCTCCGGCGGTTATCCACCTTGCAAATATACCGGCGCATCGAAAAGTCAATCGTATCGATATGGGCACGGCGGATAAGCTGTGCGCTGTTGCGTTGGGGGTTTGGGAACAGTCCCGCCGTCTGAAAATTGCATACGACGCTACCTCATTTATATATGTGGAGCTTGGTGGAGCCTTCTCTGCGGTGATCACCGTGGAAAAGGGCAAAATCGTAGATGGCCTTGGTGGAGCTTCCGGCTGCATCGGTTACCTATCATTGGGAGCCATGGATGGAGAGTTGGCTTATCTCCTGGGGCGGTTTCACAAAGAACTCCTTTGCTCGGGCGGAATGGCCTATATTGCAGGTCGGCCGCAAGCTTCGCCGGAAGAAATCGCCGCTCTTGTTCAAACCGACGACAACTGCAGACTCGCTTGGAAAGCGTTTATGGAAAGTCTCGTGAAGTGCGTGGCGGCTGAGATGTCAATTTTTTCATCGCCTCGCGAAATTCTGATTTCAGGAAGACTCTGCCGCATAGAGGCGATTCGCAATGAGGTTGTCCGTCTCCTCTCCTCTTTTGCTCCGGTCCATAAAATGGAAGGTTTCGCTCGAGTCAAGGAGGCCGCTCAGGGCGCCGCTCTCATCGCCGAGGGATTGGCGGGGGGCAATAATGAAGACCTGGTGGAGGCTATGGGGATTAGGAAAGTAAGCGGCGCCTCCCTGGATCATCTTTATGTCGAGGGGGCTGCGGCCGTGAGAGAAAAATATTTGGGCTACTATTCCAAAGGATACACTTATTAATACGATATAAGGTTAAATAGTCACGATATGCAAATTAATGATGTAGAAATTCAGGACACATTTGCTGAAGCCTTCAAGATGTGGGGAAGCCGGTTTATCATAACTGCTGTCAACGAGCGCTGGGCAATGACGGCGGCTCAAGTCGTTACCGGGTTTGCCACGTCTATCATCGGTTGCGGATGCGAAGCGGGTATTGGAGCCGTATTGAAAAAGGATGAGACGCCTGACGGCCGACCGGGTGTCCGTGTGCTTTTATTCACCATGTCCAGCAAAGACATGGATAAGAGCCTTCTGCTGCGTTTAGGCCAATGCGTAATGACCTCCCCCACCTCCGCCTGCTACAACGACTTGCATACTGACAATAAGGTGAAAATAGGTGGTAAACTACGCTATTTCGGGGACGGGTTTCAGTGTAGCAAATTTCTTGAAGGCCGGCGGCTGTGGCGAATCCCGGTGATGGATGGAGAGTTTGTGATTGAGGAAAGTTTTGGCGTTAAGGAAGCTGTAGGCGGCGGCAACTTCCTTATCCTGGGTGAAAGTCAGCAGGCCACTCTGACGGCCGCAGAGACGGCGGTGGAGGCTATGCGCGTTGTGCCCGGAGTTATTATGCCTTTTCCCGGCGGCGTGGTGCGTAGTGGCAGCAAGGTGGGATCACGCTATAAGGGACAGGGTGTTTCGACGAATACGGCATATTGCCCTACTATCCGGCGTCAAGTAGATTCCGATCTGCCGCAGGGTGTCAATTCCGTAATGGAAATCGTCATAGACGGCCTGGACGAAGCATCCGTGCGAGAGGCCACACGCCTGGGCGTTCGGGCGGCTTGTCTTCCGGGTGTGTTGGCTATCTCGGCCGGGAACTATGGCGGAAAGCTAGGGCAGTTTCAGTTTCATTTACGGGAGATACTGGGAGAATCCTAGGTTTTAGCGAGCTGTAAAAAAACAATTCACTCTACCAGTGTTAAGGACATTTTCGAAAACCATAGAATCCAGACGAAACCTATGGTCGGGAACTGTTTGAATTTCCGAGGCGATAGGTAAGAAATGAGGATTATTTTGGGCTGTGTTTCATGTGTCGGACTCATTAATGAGCTAGCCGGCGAAAAGAAAAACGTAACCGTGCGTCTACGAGAGCCGACTACCATTCCGATTGAAGCGGACAGTATCTGTCCCGATCTATTTGTACACCGCAACCATGAGGAAATAAAAGCTTTACCTGTGTTTTACGGTCGACGTGAAATGAAACTGGGCGAACTTTTTGCCGTGGATGGCGAGAAATCGGACACTATCGTGGTAGAGGGCGACTTGCGGCATGTCAAAAAGATCGGGCGTCGAATGAGTCAGGGCCATATTATGGTGGAAAGTGACGTGGGTCCTCACCTGGGCGCCTTCATGAAAGGCGGCGAAATTGTAGTTCAGGGAAATGCGGGAGACTGGGCGGGGGCTCATATGTCCGGGGGCCGCATTTGGATCAAAGGAAATGCGGCGCACCATACGGGCGCGGCTTACCCTGGTGAGAAGCGCGGTATTAATGGGGGAATAATCATCGTAGAAGGGAACGCTGGCCGAGAGGTAGGCGCGGGGGCTCGTCGCGCGTTGATTGTAGTACTGGGCGCCACGGATGAATTTGCCGGAGCAAATATGATTGCTGGTTCGATCTTTGTTTTTGGCCGTTTGGGAGAGCGGCCAGGCGTTGGAAATAAACGCGGCGCCATCGTTGCCTTCGGTGAAATTGCGGCAATGCTGCCGACTTATCGCTATGAATGCCGCTTACAACCTGTTTTTTTGGGCTTCTTTCTGCGCCGCATGCGTCAATGGGGGCTGGAGATAGATACGGATTTGGCGGACGGATTTTTTAAACGCTATACCGGTGACATCACGGCGTTAGGAAAGGGGGAAATTCTCGTCTATGATCAGCGTAAATGAGAGAGCGTTAAAGATCGTACAGCGGATGATCGAAGATGCGGAGGCCTTGGGTCTCACGGTGACACAGCTCTCCAACGGAACTACGGTCATCGACGCGGGAGTCAGCGTAGACGGCAGCCTGGAAGCGGGGAGGTTTTTCGCGCAGGTTTGTCTGGGAGGGCTGGGAGATGTCCGTTTCTGTGAGTTCGACATTCTTGACCACCCCTTCCCCGCCGTGCTGGTAACGGTGAATCAGCCGACACTGGCGTGTATGGTGGCTCAGTATGCGGGGTGGGCGATTAATGTGGGAGGTGGCGCCAGATCCGGCGGCTACATGGCGATGGGTTCCGGCCCAGCGCGCGCCCTTTATGCGGGGGAACCTTTATTCGAGAAGCTGGCCTATCGAGATAGCGCAAAGGTCGCCGTGCTGGCGCTCGAGAGCCGACAGATTCCATCGGAAGAGGTGGCGGTCTGGATAGCCGAAAAGTGCCGCGTTTCTCCGGACCAGCTCTATCTTCTGGTCGCTCCCACCGCCAGTTTAGTGGGTTCTGTTCAGGTTGCCGCCAGAGTAGTGGAAACAGGTTTGCATAAAATGCTTGAAGTCGGTTTCGACATCGGCGCCGTGCTATCGGGCTTCGGCGCTTGTCCCTTGGCGCCCATTGCCGAAGACGATTTGCATGCCATAGGACGCACCAACGACGCCGTTCTCTATGGCGGGCGAGTCTGGTATACCGTCCGTTCAGACGATGCTCAGCTCGATGTGCTCATCGGAAAGCTGCCATCTTCCGCGTCTAAAGACTATGGTACCCCTTTTTACGACCTCTTCCAGCGCTACAAAGGTGATTTTTATAAAATCGATCCATTGCTTTTCAGCCCGGCGGAGATCTCTTTAAACAATCAATCGAGCGGCCGTACATTTCATGCCGGGCAGGTAAATGCGGAAATATTAAAAAAAATGTTTGAGCTGTAAACAGCAAGCTTATTTAGTGGCGGGTGAAATCGAACAGAGATCCCTTCTGGAAAATAACGCCGTGGAACATTTAGCCAGACAGGCTGTAGAGTGGAATCGCCTCCTTATCCAATAAACAAGCTCATCCTCATACGCAATCGACCCGACGTTCGCGGCTTCCCACCGGACGACTCAACGCGGAAAGAAGGGATACGTTTCGGAAATGAAAATTGGTATTCTCGGACAACAAAAAAGCTGGTATGTGACGGAGCTCCAGAACGCTCTGGCCAGACATGGTATGTACGCGTCCTGCTTTCCCATTATGCAGTTGACCGCCCGGGTAACGAAGTCGCCTCGAATCGCCGTTTGCGGCGATCCTTTGGACGATTACGATGTCCTCATCGTACGGGCCATTCCCGGCGGTTCCCTGGAGCAGATCATTTATCGCATGGACGCTCTGCATCGTCTTGAAAACACAGGAGTTCGAATCGTAAACTCACCCACGGCCATTGAACGCACGGTAGATAAATATTTTACCCTGGCCCTGATGGAAGAAGCCGGTCTCCCGACGCCGCGCACCATAGTTACGGAGCGATTCGATGAGGCCATGAGTGGGTTTCAAGAGTTAGGTGGTGACATTATTGTTAAACCTATTTTTGGCTCGGAAGGACGGGGCATGGTGCGCGTTTCAGATGAAGATATGGCCTACCGGGTCTTCAAGGCGCTCGAATTGGGACGTTACGTATATTGCCTTCAGGAGTTCGTGCCCCACGGCTGTGAGGATATTCGCGCTTTTGTGATTGGGGACAAGGTTGTGGCCGCAATGTGGCGGAAAGGGAAAACCTGGAAGACGAATGCGGCCCAGGGAGCGGCTGTGGCTCCACTTGACCCTGACGATTCTCTCCGGGAAATGAGTGTTCGAGCCGCTCGCGCCTTGGGAGCCGTCTATGCGGGAGTGGACCTGCTGGCGATTGGCGCCGGGAAATATACTCTGATAGAGGTAAACGGTATTCCCGGCTGGCAGAAACTGAAAACCGCGACCGGTGTTGATGTGGCTGAACAACTGGTGGACTATATACTGAATGAAATGTCATGAAATCTATTGAGCCAAATACGATCGCTTGGGCGGCGCAAACAGCCTGTTTGTTCGAAATAAACGCCGAGAAACCAGGCAATGTCACGCGGATCAAGGACTTCACGGATTCATGCTATGAGGACTTCATGGTGAGCGCCGTGGCCATAGGACCCGCTTTTCTGAACGCGACCGAGGCTTCTGTCGGCGAGACCATCCTGCGCGCGGTGAGAGATACCCGGAGGCTGGTGGGAACGAATACAAATCTCGGCATAGTGATTCTTCTCGCTCCACTTGCAAAGGCCGCGGGAAAAGGGCATCCGAAGGGGCTGCGGGCAGCCGTGACAAAGGTGCTGGATGAATTGACCGTAAACGATTCTCGAACGGCTTACGAAGCCATCCGTATCGCCGCGCCGGCTGGGTTGGGCAAGGTGGAGCGGTATGATGTGCAGGAAGCGGAAATAGACATCACTTTGCGGGAGGCGATGATGCTGGCGCAGGATCGTGATACTGTGGCGCGAGAGTATATAACCTGCTTTCAAACTACATTTGAGCTTGGATACTCCGCAATGCGCCGATTCTGGGAGGAAGGGTATCGGGTTTCGGATTCCATAGTGCAAACATTCCTCACCATCCTGGCGCAGGAGCCGGATGCGCTGATAGCGCGCAAAAAAGGGATGGTTATAGCCGAACAAGTCTCCGAAATGGCTGGACAGGTTTTAGAGAAGGGTGGAGCCTTCTCCCCTCAGGGACAGGAAGAACTGCGCAAATTCGATCACGCCATTCGTGACGAAAAGCACCGGCTGAATCCGGGTACTACAGCGGACCTTATAGCCGCGACGCTTTTCGTTTTTCTGATCGAACACATTATGCCGGAAAGTTTTACCGAATTAATTCGCCGCTGGTAATTGAATCATCGATTCAAACCGCAACTCTCCAGATCCTGTCCGGTGATCCAGCCTCGGTGAAGGGCCGTTGCCACCAGCGCTCCATCTATCCCCAACGTCGCGAGGGATTTTATATCATCCAGTTTTCGGGCGCCTCCGCCAGCGATGAGAGACGCGTCGGGGAAACGGTCGCGTACGGCTTTTAAGAGCGGCAAGTCAAGCCCGCCCCCCGTGCCCACTCGATCGAGGGTCAGGAGAATGAACCGCTGCAATCCTTTTTGGGATAACATATCAATGGCCGCCAATGGATCAAGATCCTTTAAAACGGAAGATTTGGAGATCACTCGGCCTTTAACAATGTCTACGCTGAACAGAAGCCGTTCTTGGGGGACAATTTTCTGAATTTGTTGCAGATCCTGCATGTCTTGCAGGCTTTCGGAACCCAAAATGATGTGGATGTCTCCCAATTCCAGAGCCTTTAACGCGGAGTCGGGGTTTGTAACTCCCATATCAACCCAGAGTTCGGCCCCAAGGTCATTTGCAAGTGTTCGAATCTCGTTCCCATGATCGCCGCGCCCCTGAAGAGCGTCCAGATCGGCAATATAAAATTCTTTGCAGCCGGTTTCCAACAGCAAAGCCTGGGCCACGGGAAGCGGTTTTGTCTCACTGGTCAAGATGCTCTTTACGGGTAGATAAGAACTTCGCTCACCCCGGATGGCTTGTACAACGTGACCGTTCATCAGGTCTAATACAGGAATAATGCGCATGTTTTCATCACCTCCGACAATACTTGTGCACGAGTTCGTAGCTGGCGGCGGCTGGGCCGGACAAACGCTGCCGCACGGCCTGGCAAGTGAGGCCCTGGCCATGTTGCGGGCGGTTCTGAATGATTTTCGGTCGTGGGGTCTTGTTCATACAGTTACGACCCTCGATAATCGTATACATGGTGTTTCCCTTAACGCCGATCGGGTAATCACTCTTTGTCACGAAGATTATCAAAGCGCCTTGGATGAACTGGTAACGAAATGCGATGCGGCTTTGATTATAGCCCCGGAGAGCGATAATATCCTGGCCGGGCTGAGCGTTATGGTAGAGCGGTCAGGCGCTCTATTGTTGGGCAGCGGCTCCGCCGCGGTGGCCGTCGCGGGCGATAAGTGGGAGTGTTTCCGCCGTTTCAAAGAGGCCGCCCTCCCAACTCCGGATACATGGCGATCAAGCCTCGCGGATTACAGCGCTATGGCCGAAGAAATTGGTTTCCCCCTTGTAATCAAGCCCGTCGATGGAGTGGGATCCGAAGGTGTGCATCTTGTCCCGGATATTTCCTCGCTTGCCACAATACTCAAAGAAGCGGATTACCAAAATCGGGATTTTCTTTTGCAGCACTACATATCCGGCGCCCACGCCAGCGTTTCGTTACTGGTCTCCAGCGAGAGAGCGCTGCCCCTCAGTTTGAATGAGCAATTAGTACGTATCGGTTCCCCATTCGTTTACAAGGGAAGCGTTGTTCCATTACAGCACCGACAAAAGCAGCGGGCGCTCGAGTTAGCTCAACGCGCCGTGTCTTTGGCGCCTGGGCTCAAAGGATATGTCGGGGTAGATATGATCCTGACTGATAGGGAATGCTATCTTATAGAGATCAATCCCCGGCTGACCTCTTCTTACGTCGGGCTTAGTCAGGTAATTAATGGCAACTTGGCTGAGGCCATTTGGAGAGCGTGCCGAGAAGACATCCTCCCTCAAGAAATTACATTATCAGGAAAGATTACCTACCTCAAGGAGGAATTCAGTGCGTTCTGATTCGATTGAAGTCGTGGGTTGGGATATTGGCGGTGTCAACATCAAGGCTGTACGCGTGATTTGGAATAACGGTGAGATCGCGGAGATGGATGTAGCCATTCGTCCGTTTGAAATCTGGCGTCAGCGGGATAAATTGACCAATGTCCTGCGCGAGATTGGAGATCAACTGGGTGTCCGGGAAAAAGTGGCAATGGCGGCGACCATGACAGCTGAACTATCCGACGCCTTTAGAAACAAACGCGAAGGAGTGCTTTTCATTCTGGACGCTATGGATCACGCGTTCCCAAACACTCCGGTATATCTTCTAAGCCTGACCGGCGACTTGGTCCCCCTGAAAGAGTCCCGCCATCATCCCATTAGCTTCGCCGCGACAAACTGGGTGGCCAGCGCATTATTAGTCGCTCATAAATATCCGGATTGTATTTTTGTGGATGTGGGCAGCACTACAACGGATATCATCCCGATCCGCGGCGGCCGTGTCAACGCCAAGGGATTCACGGACATGGACCGTCTGGTGTCTGGAGAATTGGTGTATTCAGGCGTCCTGCGAACAAACCCAAATACGCTGGCCAAGGCAGTGCCGGTGGATGGCCGCATGTGTCGGGTTTCGGCCGAATATTTCACTGTGATGGGCGACATTTATATTATTCTAGGTTTATTGAAGTCAGACTCATACACATGCCCCACTCCCGATGGGCGATCAAATTCATTGGAAGCGGCTCAGGAACGGCTGGCTCGGCTGGTGTGCGCGGATCTTGATGCGCTAAACGGGGCGCAAGTGTTCAAAATAGCGAGGTTTCTCTTTGAGAAGCAACTGCAAATGGTTGCTGAAGCGCTTTTACAAGTCCTCTCACGACAGGAGGACGGACTGCAAGCCACGCTCGTGACGGCTGGCGCGGGGGCTTTCGTGGCCATCGAAACAGGCCGTCGTCTTGGCATGAAAATCATTGACCTGGGACAGGAATGGGGCGAAAAAGCAATAAAGGCGTTTCCATCCGTGGCAGTGGCCGATATCCTGGCAAGACGGATTGACGCGGGGAGGCGATGATAGAGTTTGTGCTCAAAATCGGCGGCAGCCTGGGGCGCAGCGGAACGAAGTTGAAGACTCTTTGCCAAAGTCTGACGGAGCTCGGACGTAAGCGCCGAATTCTGGTTGTGCCGGGAGGAGGCGCCTTTGCGGACATGGTACGGGACTATCAGAGGCGATATGGACTTAGCGATAGCGCCGCCCACTGGATGGCTATTTTGGCAATGGATCAATTCGGTCATGCGCTGGCCGATTTGATTCCCGACGGTGAGCCTGCGCGCGGGTTGGCCGCCGCTCGTGAGATCGCCGCCGCCGGACGCGTTCCGGTGCTGAATTCTTTTGATCTTCTTTTCAGCCTCGACCCCTTAGAGCGCAGCTGGAGGGTGACCTCCGACTCCATTGCCGCCTGGGTGGCGGAACAAGTGGAGGCGCAGACCCTGGTTCTTTTAAAAAATGTAGACGGTCTTTATACTTCCGATCCTCATGCGGAGGGAAACGCCGAGCTTATTGAGGACATTGGGCTGGATCAGCTTGCGTCCTGCGATGGAGTGGACTCGTATCTGCCGCGCCTTCTGACGGGCTCTGCCCTCGAGATTTGGATCATTAACGGGGAAAACCCCGACCGGCTGACGGAATTGCTGGAGAAGGGTCGCACAAAGGGGACGCGTGTGCGGACAGCAAACTTTTCAGGCGCCGGACCTTTTGCCGATCCACCCGGCCATTGACGCGATCGCCGCTGCAAGCCGCGGTTCTGACTCCAATGATGTCCGCGCCAAGTTTGGCGACATATGGCAGGTCCGTCACATCGAGGGCTCCAGCCAGAGCGCACAGGAGACGCGCTTCATGGCACTGTCTAACGAATTCTCTCAGCTGAGTGTCGTCAAGGTTTGTCAGCAGTGTACCGGCGCCTTTCAAGGCCGTGTCTATCAGGCAACCGTCCGCCCCAGCCTTGATGGCGACAGCGGGTAAATCCAGGGGCAATAAAGCGTTTATTTTATGGGCGTCGGCATAGCCCGCCGCTATAACCTTGATATTGGGGTCGTGCTCTCGAACCGCCTGACACACATTCTCAAGAAGAAACAGCGCGTCCTGCGGATCCTGCATGCCAAACATTCCTACCTTTACATACTGCGCCCCGCATAAAGAGGCGCCCAGGGCAGCCAAGGCCATGGTGCCTGGCAAGTTCGGCGCGTCACCGATCGTTGCGCTCACTTCAAACGCGGGCGGTGTGGCTTCCCGCACGGCTCGAATCACTCTGGGGAAATTAGCTCCCAGCGTGCCTTCTCTGGGATTTTTAACATCAATAATATCAGCCCCACCCTCTATTGCCGGGATTACTTCCAAGTCACTGATTACACTTACCAGAAGCAGCATCTTAATCCTCCTATATCAGCTTGCGATATGGATATGCGCCGTGGAGCTTTCGACGGAACTTCGTTTATAGGTTCGAAAAATGTTCCAAATGAATTCAATAACAATTTGCCGACTTTTCATAAACATGTCGACAATGGTCTTGGCCGAGATTATTTATAGTATATGAACATGCCTATATTATGTCAGACTACTTAAAAAATTCAATTTATTCCTGTGGGAATAAGTATTAATCGAAGTTATCAGAATAAGCCATGGAGTTGTGGGCAATGAAACGGCAAGATCTATCCGAGGGATTTGCAGTGGAAACGAAGGAAGGCCTGATCTTTACGGTAAAGGGTTTACTGCATCCTCCCGATCGGGTCATTGCCTACCTGCGGTATTTTCCCGACCCCGAAGGCGACCGGAAACGAAACGATATACTTTATCGCCGGGTGTATGGGTTTGAGGAACAGCAAAAGATTCTTGAAAGCCGATTTCCGGTCTATTTGAAAGAAGATCCCGTCCTGGGAATACGCGTACAGGCGGTTCCCAGGGAGCTGATGCGGCGTATTTACGATCCTTGCCGCGAATTGAAGGCTCTCCAATCCCGTGGAACGGGAAACCTGGTGGAAGAGAAGACGATTGCTTTTGCCCGCCTGTTAATGCAAACGGGGCATGCGCCATCCGAGAATATTGGCGTCTCCGGCTCAGTCATGCTTGGGTTGCATAACTCTGAATCGGATATTGACCTCATGGTCTACGGCGAAATGGAATCCAAAAGAATATATCAAGCTCTGCAGAGGTTGCTTGATGATCCCTCGAAGCCCGTGCGCCGTCCGGTGGGGAAAGAACTGAAAAAACTTCATGATTCACATAAGAAGGACACGCCGCTTTCTTTCGTGGATTTTAATCGTCTCCAACTCCGTAAGGCCAATGAAGGCTATTTTGAAGAGACGCAATACTTCATTCGGTTTGTTAAGCGGCTCGACCAGCAGGTGGAGAAATATGGCGATCCTTCATTTGAGTTCCTGGGTAGCGCGACCATACGGGCTCGAATCAAAGATGACCGGGACGCTATCTTCACCCCCTGCCGCTATGTAGTTGAGGAGGTTATGGTCCGGGAGGGGAAAGCCGCGCCCCACATCCGAGAGGTGATTTCCTTTCGTGGTCGTTTCAGCGACCAAGCTCGTACCGGTGAGTTGGTTCTAGCAAGAGGCAGCTTGGAGCGGGTCATTCCTCGGGCCGCTCCGATTTACCACCGCCTGAACGTTGGTGGACGGCCAGGGGATTACTTGCTGAGCCTGGATCAGCCCGAGATGGCGCCAGAGGTATTTTCAAGCTCTTCCATATAAGGTTTAGCGCTGTTCGACGGATCGGGACAGGCGCCACAACAACGAAATGATACCGTGATGAAAATCTTTTTTATGCGCGCGTAACATTGAAGAAGATCAGAGAGAGAACGATGAAAAGCCTTGAAAAAATAGGAATGAAGAAGAATTGGATTTATGAGGTGGTAGTCTCGACATTTCATGGCCAAAAGCCTCACGCGGCGCCGATAGGGGTATGGACGGAAGATTTTGATATATTGAACATGGCTATTTACAAAGATTCAAAAACGTTAAAAAATATTATCCGGCTGAAGGCGTGCGCTGCGAATTGCGTCTCCGACATATCGATCTTTTACGCGGCGCTCTTCGATAAGGAGAAAATAGCTTTTGAGAAATCCAAAAAGGTTAATGCGCCCATCGTTAAAGGATCAGCAGCAGCAATGGAGCTGGAGGTACAAAATATAATTGAAGGGAAAAACAGATTTCACATTGCGGCCGAAATAGTTGAGATGAGCGTGAGAGGTGATGTCGAGTTAATAAACAGAGCCAAACCCCTTCTCCTGGAAAGCCTCATCCTTAGCACAAGAATATCCTACATGAACACAAGTGAGGCAAAAAGGGCTTTTGAGGAGAATTATAGGGTTATAAAGAAAGTTGCGCCCGACTCAGAGTATCAAACTATTATGGAAGAAATTTCGATTAAATTTGGTTTGAAAAGTTAAAAAACGCTTACCATTCTACAAAATAGTCATTTGCCGCTTCGGTAAAAGCGGACATTTGCCTTTTCCATAGTCGCCAGACCCTCTTTTATCACTCCTTCCACGTGGTCTAAATACTTTTCCAAGTTTTCGATACTGTCTACAATTTCTATTATCACTGGAAGATCCTCGGATAGTCGAAGGATAGAAGAGGTGTGAATCCGGCTGTTGGCGCCAAAGCCCATTACGCCTCGCAATACCGTCGCCCCCGCCAGTCCAAACTCACGGGCTTTTATTACAAGCCATTTATATAGAGGCTTACCCTGATGCTTATCAGCTTCACCTATAAATATGCGCAACAGGTAGCCGTCTTCCTTGAGTTCCACGTCCTACCTCCAGATCGTTTGGGACTGATCCTAGTCCCATCTAGACCGCTCCTCAGCCAAAAGGTATCTGAAACTATGCTGTGTACGCCGTGAATTTCTGTTTTCAAACCTTGCGACACTACCTTTTGACTGAAAAGCAGACGTTGATCGGATTCGTGAAACTTGTCGCTCTATGTATATAGGCGATTATTCTCCAATGTTCTGTTGCGGGAATAAGAGCGCTGAGGTGGCATAAAAATTTTTCTAAGTTATTATTTCTTACTGTTTCTCTTTAATACCTTTAATAAAATTATTATAACAACTCTAACCTATAAAACGCAACTAATACTTAAATGATTTAAAAGATTACTATGAATCAAATAATGTCGAAGGAGCTGAATAACTTTTGATAAAATGAATGAGAGCGAAAATTTGATAAGATACCATCAAACAGTATACCTAGCCCGAACATTCAAAGCTTATATTTTGAATCTAGATTTGAAGGAGCTGAGTAAAAGCTTATAACGCCTGCCACTGTACGTAACAAAAAGATAGTTGACTGAAAGAAAGTGGATGGTCATTATCTGCCTGTTTTTTCGATGGAAA
>ENA-OSEO01001030-OSEO01001030.1-sediment-metagenome-genome-assembly--contig:-NODE-1030-length-58017-cov-6.535071_pt1 | contig 58017 bp, 48 predicted proteins | sample MGYA00237883_ERZ534232 | MGnify/ENA metagenome assembly ERZ534232
TTCCTTTCGGTAGTGCTGGCGCCATTCTACTTGATCTGTCCCCCAGAATACAGCGGAGTATTTCAACAGTCTCCTAGGCTCGAGGCTTTCGGCGCGGCCACCACGAGGGCAGCGAGAGACGTGGCAGGCGGCGAGTGGGAGACAAAGGCTCATGTTCCTGGAACGGCTCTGTGTCCCCGCGCGCCGCTGTCACAGGCGCATGGCAGAACGCACAGGCAGTGGCTCCTGGAGGCAGCGGCCGCCCGCAAAAGCGGCAATAACGTGGCCCCCGGTCGGCGCCCGACATCAGCAAAGGCTGAGTAGATTTCTGTCTTTCGTCGGGAGCCGCAAGCTCTCGACGGCCTCGCGCTCTCTTCCGCGGCAGCCGCGCGGTCAGCTCGCGAGCCACGCCCTTGCCGGTCTCCACCGCCTGACGATACACCGCCTTGAGCTGCTCGCCGGAGAGGTGTCTCCCTGTCAGGTACCAGTGCCAGATCACATTGCCGACTACAAAGGTCCCCGAGTACGCGACGACGACCTTGGGTACGATCCCCAGCCAGGGGATAAAGCCCACCAGCGTGCGGGCCAGCTGGCGCCACATAAAGCCGCCGCCGATCACGCTGCCAAACTCGCGAATATAGTCCTGCCATCGGGTGGAAAGGCCCAGCGCCAGCCCCAGGCGATAGACCATAAAGGCCTGCGCCTTGGTCAGCACCACCATATCGGTGACATTGAGCGGAATGTTGAGCAAGGGGATAATCCCGGCCAGCCCCGTGGTCAGCGAGTAGGTGGCGTTGGAGAGGCTGACCTCCTCGATCAGGCGACGCGCCACTGTGGCCCGCAAGAGCGGCAGCTGACGGGCCAGCGCCACGTGGCGCTCAGGGAGCGCCTCCAGTATCTCTGGGACCAACTCGCGCTCCAGAAACGTCGTATCGGTGACCGATCCATCGAGGAACGGTCCCTTCAGCCAGAAGGATGTGGCGGGTGCTGCTCTGGCGAGGGCAGGATCGTCGTTGATCACCGTCAGCACCGGCACACCGGTCCGCTGCCAGCGGGCAGCACACTCCTGCTCTTTGGTCGCATCCCGCGCATTGGATGAAATCACGACAATGATCAACTCGGCACCCTTGAGATCCGTCTGTGCCTCGGGCGTGGCAATCAACAGAGGTGTCGCTGTCGCCTGACCCGCGCGATAGGGATCGGTGCGCAGCTGCGTGGCCAGCGTCTGCACGCCCGCATCGGGCCAGCCCACCAGCGCGATCCGCAGCGGCTCCACCGCCGACTGCAGGATCGGACGCAGATCCGCTTCTTTCAAGTTCTTCCAGACATCGGCCACGTCACCCAGGCCAGCCATGGCTCGTCCTTTTTCCCCGGTAATGGCAAGACCCAGCACGAATCCTTAACCACATGATACTCACCTCAGACCTTAGGCAAAAGCCGCTGCCGCTGGGGCTTGATCCTCAGACGCCCTGTGGCACAATACGGCTGAAACGGCATCGTGTTGCGGAGGGAGTATGAACAAGGTCAGAATTGGCATCGTTGGGATGGGCATCGGTCGCGACAACGGGCGCGCGCTGCACGCTAATCCGCGCGGGGAGGTGGTGGCACTCTGCGACCTGGTGCCGGCGCGCATGGAGGAATTCGCCAGTGAACTCAAGGTCCCGGCCCGCATGTACACGGATACGGCGGCGCTCTGCGCCGACCCGAAGGTCGATGCGATCTTTGTGGGGACGCCCAACCGCTGGCATGTGCCCGTGGCGCTGCAGGCCGTACGTGCCGGCAAGCACGTGATGGTAACCAAGCCACTGGCGGACTCGGTTTCCGCTGCCCAGGAACTGGTGGCGACGGCCGAGGCCGCGGGCGTCGTCAACATGATGTCGCTCTCGACACGGTTCTCAGCCGATGTGCGCTATCTGGGCGCGCTCTGCCGCGAGGGACGCCTGGGAGACATCTATTACGCCCGGGCGCGCAGCATCCGCCGCAGCGGCATCCCGGATTGGAACACGGGCTTTGTGGAGGCCGGCGGCGGTGCCTTTCGCGACATGGGCGTGCACGTGCTGGACGCGGTCTGGTGGCTGCTGGGTATGCCTGAGCCGGTGACGGTGACGGGCGTGGCGGGGGCGCGCTTTGGCCCGCGCGGGCTGGGTTACTGGAACTACCGGCGGCCGCCCGAGACCTTCTACAGCCGCTTTGCGGCCGACGACTATGGCGGGGGGATGATCCGTTTTGCCGATGGCACCGGGCTTCAAATAGAGAGCTTTTGGGCCAGCCATCAGGCCCCCGAACTCAACATCGAGCTGCTCGGCACTGACGCTGGCGCCGTCTTGCGCCCTCTGACGCTCTTTGAGACGGTGAATGACGCGCCATTGGACACCAGTATCACCGTTCCCTCCACGGGCAACGCCTTTGACGCGATCGCCGACCAGTTTATCGCCTGTATCCTGGACGGTATCCCCTGCGAGGCACCCCTGCGCCACGGCCTGGTCGTGCAACGCATGATGGAGGGGCTGCTGGAGAGCGCCACGCTGGGTCACGAAGTGCGATTGAGCTAGACAACGGAAGGAGAATCATGGCCAGAACCTATCGCGTGGGCGTGATCGGTTTCGCCCACATGCACGTCAATCATCTGCTGGATACCTTCGCCGCGCTGCCCAACATCGAGTGGGTGGCCTGCGCCGACACAGTGCCGGCCGTGCCGCCGCTATCGGACAAGCCCAGCACCCGCCGGGCCAACCTCCGCCGCGCGCTCGAGATCACCGGCATCCCCCGTGCCTATGACGACTGGCACGAGCTGCTGGAGCGCGAGCGCTGCGACATCATCGTGATGTGCCCGGAGAATGCCCGGCACGGTGAGGTCGCCGAAGCCGTTGCAGCGACTGGCACGCACATCCTCACCGAAAAGCCAATGTCGGCCACCCTGGCGGACGCGCTGCGTATGGCCCGAGCGGTGCGCACCCACGGCGCCGCGTTGATGGTTAACTGGCCCACCACCTGGAGCCCGGCCATCCGTCGTATGAAGGAGCTGCTGGATGGCGGCACTATCGGCGACATCCTGGAGGTCAAGTGGCGCAACGGCGCCTCCATGGGACCGCTGGCCTACAACACAGGCGCCGACACGATCCTGCCCGACGAGAAAGGCTCCGAGTGGTGGCATCAGAGCGCTACCGGCGGCGGTGTGCTGTTGGACTATTGCTGCTATGGCGCGTGCCTCTCGCGCTGGTTCCTGGGTGAGCCGGCCACCGCAGCCTATGGCATCAAAGCTAACCTGGACTCGCACTATGGCGATGCCGAAGACAACGCCATCATCAGCGTGCGCTTTCCCAAAGCCCTGGCACTGCTCGAGGCGACCTGGACGACCTGGGCGACCGGCGTGCCCACAGGACCGATTGTCTACGGCACGCGCGGAACGCTGGTGGCCGACGCCGCACCCGACGCCTCCGGCCAGCTGCGCCCCGCCGTGAAGGTCTACACGACACGAGGACACGGACCCACGTCGCCCGACGCGATCGACTTTGGTCAGCCCCTGCCGGCCGGGAGGAGCACGGAGGCGGAAGAGTTCATCCATCACCTGGAGACGGGCGAGCCGCTGCACCCCACGCTGCGACTCGACCTGAACCTCGATGGCATGGCCATCCTGGATGCAGAGAGCCGCTCTGCTGCCAGCGGCAAGCTCGAACTGGTCAACGATATGCGCTGGTCGATCGGAGCGCTCTAGCATGGGGGCGGTCGGCTGCCGCTTTTGCGCGGGCGAGATCGTCAGCGCGACCTTTTCGGAGACCGAGCACCTGCGCGCGCTGTACAACCTGGCACCGATGCTGCCCGGCCATTGTCTGATCGTGCCGAAACGGCACGTCTGCCGCCTGTCGGAGCTTGGCGCCGCCGAGGGCGCCGAGATGCTCGCCTTTGCAGCACAGATCGCGGGGCTGGTGATGGCTACCTACGGCTGCACAGGCTATGATCTCTCGTTACAGGAAGGCGAGGCCGCAGGGCAGACGGTTGACCACCTGCATCTGCATATCATCCCACGGCGAGTCGGCGATCTGAACACGCGGGACTGGCACAGCATCCTGCTCGACAGCGTGTCGCGCCGGAGGATGTCGGCCGCCGAGATGGCCGCCGAGGTGACGCGCCTGAGGCGAGCGCTGGCGAACACCGGGTAGCGACAAGAGAAAACGCCCCGGGGTGCCGAAACACTCCGGGGCGTTAGCAACTGAGAGATCAGTCCTCTGACGGCGGGAACTCGGTGTTGCTGAGCATAGCGATCACCTTGACCACCGCCGAGTGGTCCAGGTTGCCCCAGCCGTTGGCCATCATCGAGGAAAACAGCTCGTGTGCCAGCGCAGAGGCGGGCAGAGAAGCCTGGTAGGCACGGGCAGCCTCGCGGATGATGTTCAGGTCCTTGTAGTGGAAGCTGGCGCGGAACCCGGGCTCAAAGTCGTCCTTGATCATGCGCGGACCGCGCACATCCATGACTCGCGTCTGCGCATAGCCGGCACTCAGGACCTTGATGATGATCTCGGGATCGACGCCGGCCTTGGTGCCCAGCACCAGGGCCTCCGCCAAACCGATAAAGTTCATCGCCACCTGGATCTGGTTGCAGGCCTTGACTGTCTGCCCTGAGCCGGACGGGCCGCAATAGGTAGGCTTGCCCATGATCTCAAAGATCGGGCGAGCCTTCTCAAAGACCGCCTCGTCCCCACCCACCATGATGGAGAGGGTGGCCTGCTGTGCGCCCACCTCGCCGCCGGAGACGGGGGCGTCCAGCATGGGGCATCCCTTTTCACCGGCGACTTGGGCCACCTTGATCGCCATCACCGGCGAGATGCTGGACATGTCCAGGAGCACCGTCCCGGGCTTGGCGCCTTCCAGAACCCCGTTCTCGCCCAGATACACGGCCTCCACATGGGGCGAGTCCGGCACCATCGAAATGACCACGTCCGCCTGCGCCGCCGCCTCCTTGGACGAGCTCGCGGCCTTGCCGCCCAGTTCCACCAGCTCGGCCACAGCCGCCGGCACCAGATCGAAACCGATGATCTCGTGGCCCGCTTTCATCAGGTGGCCCGCCATGGGGGTGCCCATGATTCCGAGTCCAATAAAGGCAATCCTGTGTCCCATCTGTCACTCCCTTTTCTACTGTGTCGCTAACCTGTGACAATTCTACCCGAACGCGACCTGATCGTGCAACCCAGGGGCCGCACTACCACTCGAGCTTGATCGCCTCGAACATCTCCAGCCTGGGCACGGCCAGTGTAAGGAGCCCATCCGCGAACTCGCAGGCCACCTGATCGCCCGTCGCCAGGCTAATGGCCCGCGCCGGGGTCCGGTCACAGGGCATGGTCACCGTGAGGTCGAGCATCGGGATCGGTTGGAAGAAGGAGACGCCAAAGTGTCCGGAGGTGTTGACCAGATGGATCAGCTCGAACCCGTCCCGGTTCCGCATCCGGGTTACCTCGACCTGCTCGGGCAGGGTGCCGCCCAGCGGCGCCACACCGGCAACATGCTCCAACAGGTCGGCCATGAACCATGATGTATTGACATAACCTTGCCGCTGAAAGAGGCTGCCCGGCAGCCAGGGGACATGGATCGCCAGTCCCCGGCCGTGATGCCGCACGGTATAGCCCGGACGATCCACGAGGGTGTCTCCGTAGCAGCGCTCCGGCGGGCCAAAGGGCTGCGGCGCGAGCAGCTTGAGCCGCGCGTCAACGCCTTGTCCATAGGCACAATACAGGTAAGGCCCATCCAGATACACCAGGTGGGTGTCGGCCAGGCGCGGCAGTTCACGGTGATCGGACTCTTGCAGCTGCAGGTAGGACGAGCGCATGTCGTCGCGCAACTGCTGGAGGTGCTCGATGCCAAGGCAGTCCAGCGCGGGAGCGGAGCGCTCCTCGTATTGCTCATCGAAGAAGGCGCTGCGATGCACAGAGATCAGGGCGCCCCCGTCAGCGACATAGTCGTCCAGTTTTTGCGCCAGGGCATCGCTGACATAGCGCACGTCGGGCAATACGACGGCTTTGTAGCCTGACCAGTCACGCTCGAGCGCCGTCTCCAGCAGGGACGCGTCGAACAGCCAGTGCCCCTCGGTGAGCACGCGGTACCAGCCTCGAGACTCGGCGTCGCCAATGCGCGTATCATTCAGCAACAGCACGTCTGCGATGGGCTGGTTGTGACGATACTCGCGCTCGTGAGCGGCATGGTAATGGAACACCTCGCGTATCGGCTCATAGCCCGAGCGATCGGCGTGGTTGTCGAGCCGACCGATGAGATACCAATCCAATTGCCCTCCATTGGCCAGGCTCTGCACCAGACGCAGTTTCTGCTGTTGGGGCGAGACCGTGACATGCCGGTAAGGAAAGTCGATAAAGTCCACCGTAGTGCTTGTGGAAATCAGCTCGGGATAGGTGCCCACCGCCCATTTGGTGTTGGAAGAGGCCTGGTAGGGCCAGTGGGGCAGGGCGCGGTCGAGGGCCGTGTTGGCCTCCTGGCGGATGAATCCAGCGCGCCGGCCATAGTCACGATCGATGGCGATATCGGGCCGCAGGCGGTGGATCAAATCGTGGACACGCGCCGTGAGATCCTGCACGGCCCGCGCCGTGAACAGCCGGTATTTCCGATAGACAGGATCGGCCATGTCGGCGCGTGCGGGCAACGCCAGGCCATAGGCCTCGCGAAAGCCACGTTGACAGGCCTGGCAGTGGCAGAACCCATGGTCCACCCCGGAATAGTCGCGTGTCTGAAAGCCGCCCATGTTGAAAAAGATGCCATCGACCTCGTAATGGGTCAGTAACTCCTCGATGATCTCCAGGGCGTAGCGCTGCTGATAGTCGCCCAGCAGGCAGACATGCACATCCCCGTTGTAGTCGACGATTTCGCCTGCCGCGGTGCGAAAGGCCCACTCGGGGTGCGCCTCATAGAGCGGGCGGCGCACCTTGGAAAAGTCGGTCCGCGCCAGCAGGCGAATGTCGGCCGCGTGGCACGCGGCAATGATGCGCTCAAGGCTGTCGCCCTGCAGGAAGGGACTCTGGAAATGGTACGGGTGCGTCGTCGGATAGCTGGCGATGATTCCTGCGCAGTTAAAGAGCACGTTGGTGGCCTTGAACGTCTGCAGATCGGCCACAAAACGGTCCGCGTCGATGTCGAGCATATCGATCTGACGCAGATTCGTCTGGATCATGCGCCAGGGCCGGTCATCCCACCAGTATGTCATTTCGCACCTCCTGTTTCTAGACTGAACGTACGACGCATCCGAATCTCACACCGCAGCAGGCGGCAGGCCAGCAACGCTCTCCAGCCCCGCGACGCGTGGGTCGGTCACCCAAAAGGCGAGCAAAGCTACTCCGACCAGCGAACAGACCGCAGCCACAGCAAAGAGCCATCGGAACCCAAAGGCTGCTGCGAGTGCCCCGCCAACAATCGGCGCCAGCGTGCGCGCCGGGGCCAGAAGCGTGGCTGTGAGACCAATATAGGTGGGCCTGTCACTGGGACGGGCGAACTCGAGCGTGATATTGGAGCCCGAGATCACCTCGCCGCCGTAAGCGGCCCCCACCAGCCCGAGCGCCAGATACAGCCCCCACAGGCCGGGGGCCCAGCCGGCCAGAACTACTGCCAGACCCATGGCCACGGCGCACACGCCGAGCACAGCCTTGTGCCCAAAGCGATCCGCGATCAGCCCCCAGATCAGGTACATGACTGCCTGCACCACCGCGATGGTTGCCGTCAGCCTGCCCACCTGTGTGCCTGTCAGCGTAAAGCGCCGGGCGCCGTAGACGATGACAAAGCTCATGGCCATCGTGCCCAGGACCGTCACCGTCCGGGCGATCAAGAAGCGGGCATAGTTCGGATCGCGCCGGATCAGCGCCGGTAACTGGCGAAGGTACGTTCCCAGTCCGACGCGGGGCTTGATCTCCAGATCAGGCGGTTCTCTGGTGAGCGCCAGCCCGCCCCAGGACACAAACATCGCTGCCGACCCCAGCATCAGGCAGTAAGCAAAGCCGGCCGGAAAGCCCTGTGTCTCCAGGAGGTGACCCGCCAGCAGCGCGCCTCCCACCCCCAATACGGCGCCCAGGCTGCGACCGATGCCAAAGAACTGCCCGCGGCGGCGGGTAGGGATCACTTTGCCGATCATGGCCGACCAGGCGGGCAGGATCATGCCCAGCGAGATCGAACCAACGGTGCGCAGCACGAGAAACAACACCAGCACGAGATGCGGCGCACGGGTGCCCCAGAGCAGCAACGCCAGGCCGATCATAAAGAAAGAGGCACGCTCCACTGCGCCGGAGATGAGACTGATCGGTTTTCTGTACCGAAGGCCCTCGGTCAAGCCCGCCATCAGCAGTTGCGGCACCAACACGCCCAGACTGACCAACGCCGTTGCGAGGCCAATGATCACCGTAGAGGCGCCCAGTTGCGTGAGCAGCAGCGGGATGACCGTCTCGTTCGACATGATCTGTTGCGCCAATTGGAAGAACATAGCATCGATGATGCCGGCCCCCATATTCCAGCGCAGGTGTTGCCGGACATATGCCTCTACGGCGGCCGGCGTCTCCAGCAGTCGCGCATCTCGCCACGTGCAGAATCGTTCCATACGCCGCTTACTCCGCTGTGACCGAGGACGACATGGCACGGGGCTCACACACGCCCAGACTCATGAGGCCCACACCCACCAGCGATACCGCCGCCGCCACCGCGAAAAGCGGGCTATAGCCCAGCGTGCCGGCCAGCGCACCGCCGATGATGGGCGCCAGGATGCGAGCGGGATGACGGTTTCGTTAGAGATGATGGCCATCGCCAGGGCAAAGAACACGGCGTCGATGATCCCGGCACCCATGTTCCAGCGCAGGTTATGCTGCACATAACTCTCGATGGCCTCGGGCGTGCGCAGCTCCGTCTCACCTCGGCGGGCGGCAACCGCCATCAGCTCTTCTCCTGGCTGTAGCGCTGCGCGTACAGGTCAGCGTCATAGGGCGCGCGGCGCCCGGGGCACTCGGGCATCGGGCAGAGCTGGCAGGACTCAAAGCGGCCCTCCAGCGGGAAGCGGATGCCCGTCACCGACTTGTTGGGGGTCATCAGGCAACTGTCGCTGAGCGTGACTCCCAGCGCCTTGGCAGCCTCGGCCATCAGCACGAAAAAAGGGCGTTGCTGCGCCAGGGGCCAGTCCGCCAGTGAGCCGGGATTCATCACCGATGTCTGGCCGGGCGCATAGACACGATCGATGTCCGCATTGAGCGCCCGCACGGCCGCGCGCAGCGCACGCACCTTGATCTCCTCCGCCCAGAACTGGTGGACCATGTCGGTCAGCCCATGCGCCCAGTCGTTCAGCTCAGTGCCGCAAGTGGCCATGTACAGGAACACGCGGTGGGTGTCCTTGAGATTCACGGCCAGCACGCGGCTGGAGAATGATGTCTCATCGATGCGAACAGTGTCATCGGTCAGTTCCTGCAGATACACCGCGCGATAGGCGGCCTTCGGGCGGGCAATCGCCCGGGCCTCATCCGCCAGACGCGTCAGATCAGACAGATCGCGGTCGTTCTTGACGCGCAGCTGACGCGACAGGGCTTGTACGTCGGGCTCGTAGACGATATCTGTGAGCAGTGTGGTATTCATAGTTGCTCCTGTATTGATACGGGCCCATTATCGGTCGCCCGACAGCGTTGTCAAGAGCGCACTTGCCTCTGGACGCGTCGACCTGAACCGCTATAATGGCGGGGAGCCGTATCTCAGGAGAGGGGGGCAATTCCCATGAAAGTCACTGAGGTTACCTCAACACTGCACCGCGTGACGCGGCAGCGGGCGATCCGCAACGGGCGCTATACGTACGCGCAGAGTGGCACCGTGATCACGCGCGTGCGCACCGACGATGGCATCGAGGGGGTCGGCTGGGCCGGCGGCCAGCCCGGCGCCGACGAGACCGTCTTTCACGCGGCGCTGGCACTGGGCCAGTACGCCATCGGCCTGGATGTGGCCGACGTAGAGCGCCTCTGGGAGCGCATGTTCCAGCCCAAGCTCTATGGCCGGCGAGGCCTCACCAACCGCGCCATGGCGGCCATTGACATCGCCATGTGGGATGCGCTGGGCAAGACCGTGGACCTGCCGGTGACCAAGCTGTTGGGCGGCTATGCCGAGCGGGTGCCCACCTATCTGGCCGGTGGCTATTACCTGAAAGGCAAGGGTCTGCCAGAGTTGCAGGAAGAGATGCGCGACAAGGTGTCCGCCGGGGCGCGCTATATCAAGATGAAGATCGGCGGCGCGCCGCTGGCAGAGGACGTGGCTCGGGTGCAGGCCGTGCGAGAGGCTGTGGGCCCGGACGTCGAGATCATGGTGGATGCCAACAATGCCTACTCGCCGCTGGAGGCGATCCGCATCGCCCGCCGGATCGAGGACCTGGACATTTACTGGTTTGAGGAGCCCGTGCACGCCGAAGATTACGAAGGCTTGCGGCGCGTGCACGACAGCACGGCCATCCCCATCGCCACCGGCGAGAACGAGTACACGCGCTACGGGTTTCGCGACCTGATCGCCTGTGGCGGCGCAGATATCCTCCAGCCCGATGCAAACGTGCTGGGCGGCATCACCGAGTTCCGGCACATCGCCTCGCTGGCCAGCGCCCACAACCTGCCCGTAGCGCCGCACGGCTCCGCGCTGCTGCACGTACACCTGGTCGCCGCCGTCTCCAACGGGTTGATCGTGGAGCATGTGGTGACCGAGGGGGACGAGCGCCGGCTGATGCACGGCAACCTCAAGTTGGACGCGGACGGCATGCTGGCGCCGTCATCCGCGCCGGGACTGGGCATCACGCTGGATGAGGCGTACCTTGCGGAGACACGAATCGGGTAACAGCGAACTCACGCCTTTCAATGACAAAGGGGCGACGTCAGTCGCCCCTTCTTGGTGCGCAAGACGCCGAGTGCCTAGGCCATGCCGGCAATCTCCTTGCGGATTTCTTCGATAAACGCACAGGTCCGTGGGCTGGCCCCATCGTGAGCCCACACCTCCGCCAGATGGCGCGTCTCTTCGGCCACACTCGGGTCGTCAGTGTGGGTCATATAGTGCACTACGACGTCGATGCCAGTATGGTCGGGCCGCACCGCATAGGTGTCCAGCTCGTCACTGAGCCAGGAAAAGTGCTCCAGCAGGCGGTCGATCCGCTGGTCGCCCAGTTCGCGCCCTGCTGCCGTCAGAAGTCGCGGGACAAAATCCTTGCGCTTGCCGTGCGCCCACTGGGGCAGATTCTCGCGGATATAGGGCACCAGGTATTCCAGTGGCCGCTCCTGCAAGACAGTAGCGATAGGTGGGGCATCCGGGGCGCGCCGCTGATCGTAATAGTGGTGGTGGATGTAGATATTGCGCACAAAGGCGGGCAAGCCGATATTCGCGTCGATCGTGTCCGCATCATAGAGGCAGGCACTCTCCACGGGCGCATCCTCGGGTGGTTTCAGATGATGCAGGATGGTCTCCGCTACGCGCTCGCAGGTTGCAGGCTCTACGCCATACTCCAGCAGCAGTTCTCGCGCTAGTGCCGCGCCGGACTCGTTGTGCAGCTTGCCTTCCAGGCCCAGCCGGTCGTACAGCTCGGTCACATGGTTGGAGCGGGCGGGACGGCGCACCTGGTTGTACCAAAAGCCTCGCTCGTCCAGCAGGCGCTTGCCATCGGGCCCCACCACATACTCGCCATCATAGGGCTTGGTGATGTCATGCAAGAGCGCGGCCAGCCTTGTCACCTGGCAGTCGCCGCCCTCGCGCTCGCAGAGCGTCACGGCCAACCCGGTCACCCGCCGGGTATGATCGTAGGTGTAGGCCCGCCAGTTAAAGGTCACCCAGCCCGGATCCCACAGGTCAAAAGTCTCACAAAGCAACTGGTCCAGCTCAGCCAAGAGGCACCCGTATTCCATCCACCCTCACATTGCTATAGATTGGTCGTAACGTCACGCCGACCGAATGAGCCCGGGAATACGCCGCAGGCGGTCCAGATCTGCATCGGCCGGCCACTGTCCCGATATACCCAGCACAATCCCTCTGTGGCCCGAGGCATCGTCGGCAGCACGCTTTACAGCCTGTTCAAACTCTGTGATGCCCACCGACGGGGACAAAAGCCGAGCATCTATCCCTCCCCATAGCGTAAGCCTTTCACCGAGACGTGCGGACAGACTGCCAAGCGAAATGCCGGAGCCGGCGGCCTGAACGTTGAATAGTCCCCTGACGCCCACGTTATAGAGCGGCTCAGCCAGTTCGTGCACGTCACCTTGCGTCTGCACGAGCAGCACCTTGAGGTACTCGTCGAGCTCATCTACCGTGGTACGGTAACTGGCCGCCAGATAGTCATGGAAAAAGGAAGGTGCCGTGGTGGCGGTCCCCAGGCCATCGGGACTCACCTGAACGGTGCCCGACAGCTGCGCCAGCGCGGTCACCAGTTCCTGCAGGTGCAAGTCGAGTGACTCGAGGATAATCGCGACGGCGGGCTCTCCCGTCAACTCGTGAACCTGTCGCCATCCCACGAGGCTTGCACCCAGTTGAACTGCGGGACGCGGCGGTAAGGCGATCGCCAAGACACCATCCGAGCCGATCGAGGCCTCCAGCTCTGTCAAACCAGATGTGTCGATCTCGTAGGTGAGGGCGCGTGCCCAGAGCACGGCAGACGGCATATCCGCGGGGCCGGCGATCGGAAAGCGCACCTGGCGCCACGCAGCGTCATCGCCCAGCTCCCAGCGCCACGAAAGCGGCCCCGAAGCAGTCTCAATCGTACGCGTACGCACCGCGTCTCTTGTCTCATCCTCGACGCGCAGGCCTGGCACCTGCTCGCGCCAGAGGTGAGCAACGTCCCAGATGGCAAGCCCCAGGTTGCGGTACATATCGTGAAGCGAGACGCCTTGCCATTGGGCCGGAATCTGGTTACGCCGCAGGCTGCGCCGGTACCAGGCTGTCAGGTCTGCGAAAAACAGCGGCTCTGAGCCGCCCGCGCCAGCGAGACGTGCCCTAAACTCGCTATGCAGGCTCATGATGTTAACCCTTTCTGAAGGATGGACGCGCCAACGGTCTGGCCACCACCCATGCTATATTTTACCCCGCGCAGACTCCTCCGTCAATCAGCCGCAGACTCATGATTACGGTGCACACCTTGATCACCCACCTGGCATCGATGGCCCCATACCTCAAAGCGGGGTAGGTTCGCACCCGGCGGCCAGGCGGCACAATTTAGCTGCACAGAGTAAAGCCCCGGCGATTTGACCCGCCATGCAGTTCCCTCTATACTTATCATTCGGTTGTGCGGTCATCGGCAGGGGCTGAACATACAAGAGACTCTTGCAGGTACGCCGCATAGCCATCGGTTAGTGTAGTTGCGGGGTGGCAATGTCGTGGCGAACTGCCCAACTGCGGGCATAGGCCGACACGCGGCCACCCTTTTATATGCCATCTTCCAGATGGTACTCGATTCGTCCGGGGTGAGACATGAGGACTGAACGTCTACAAAAGATCAGAAACATCGGCATCATTGCGCACATCGATGCGGGCAAGACGACCACGACAGAGCGCATCCTCTTTCATACGGGGACCATTCACCGCTCGGGGAACGTGGACGACGGCAACACGGTGACCGACTTTATGCCGCAGGAACGTGAGCGGGGCATCACGATTCAGAGTGCCGCAATCACGAGCCAATGGCGCGGCTACCAGATCAATCTGATCGACACGCCAGGGCATATTGACTTTACTTCAGAGGTGCAGCGCGCCCTGCGTGTGCTCGATGGCGGCGTGGTCGCCTTTGACGGCGTCGCAGGCGTCGAGCCGCAGTCAGAAACGGTGTGGCGCCAGGCAGACAGGTATGGCGTCCCGCGAATCGCCTTTGTCAACAAACTTGACAGGCCCGGGGCAAGCGTCGATCACACGGCTGGGATGATTCGTGACCGCCTAAAGGCCCATCCTGTTGTCGTGCAAATGCCCATTGGGCGCGAGGACAGCTTGCGCGGCGTCATCGATCTCGTGCGCATGCAGGCGCTCACCGGCGACACCGAGGGCAACGTAGAGATCAGCGCAATCCCCGACGAGCTTTTCGCTGAGGCAAACGAGCGGCGCGATCAGATGGTCGCAGCTCTTGCCGATGTCGATGATGAGATCGCTTTGCTCTATATCGAGAACGAGCCCGTGGATGCCGAGACTTTTGACCACGCGCTGCGACAGGCCACGATCGCCGGCCGCGCGATCCCAGTGCTCTGCGGGTCATCGCTAAAGCACGTGGGTGTCGTGCCTCTGCTGGATGCCGTGCTCGCTTACCTGCCCTCTCCGCTGGATGTTCCGGCGATCACCGGGCAGTCGGCGATCGATGGGGACCCGATGGTGTGTGAGGCCGACGAGCTGGAACCTCTGGCGGCTCTCGTCTTTAAGGTGTCCACCGACCCCTATGTCGGCAAGCTTTCCTTCTTCCGCGTGTACTCGGGCGTCATCACCCGTGGAGCAGAGGTAACCAACGCCAATACGGGCGAGACTGCGCGTGTGGGTCGGCTGGTGCGCATGCACGCCGACCGACGTGAGGAAGTGGAGGAGATCAAGGCAGGGGACATCGGCGCTGTGCTGGGGCTCAAGATTGCCAAGACCGGTGAGACTCTCGCTACAGCCGATCGACCGGTAGTGCTGGAGGAGATATCCTTCCCGACCCCCGTCATCGAGCTCTCGATCAAGGCTGCCAACAAGACGGCCGATGAGCGGCTGGGGAACGCGCTAGCGCGGTTGCTCGAAGAGGATCCCACGCTGACGGTCAAGTACAACGAACAGACCAGCGAGTCTACACTCGCCGGCATGGGCGAACTACACCTCGATGTCATCGTAGATCGCCTGCGCCGCGAGTTCAATGTGGACGTGGTGGTGGGCAAGCCCAAGGTCGCTTACTGCGAAACGATCACACGGCCAGTCAACGTCACCGGGCGCCTGGTCAAGCAGTCGGGCGGCCACGGTCAGTATGCCGTCGTTGAGATCGAGGTGGAACCCCTGGAGCAGGGCGGTGGCTTTGTCTTTGAGAACGCCATCACCGGCGGGACAATCCCTCGCGAGTATATCCCCTCAGTGGAAAAAGGCGTCCGCGAGGCCCTGCGCGAAGGCCCGTATGCAAAGCAACCTGTCGTGGATATCAAGGTCAAGCTGGTCGATGGCAAGTACCACGAAGTGGACTCGTCCGATCGCGCCTTTCAGGCCGCGGGGTCCGTGGCGCTGAAAGAAGCGATAGAGCGCGGACGTCCGATCCTGCTGGAACCCATGATGAAGGTCGAGGTAATCGCTCCTCAGGACTATACCGGGGATCTCATCGGCGATTTGAGCGGGCGGGCCGCTATCATCAATGGTATCGACCCTCGCAGCGCGGGCGGTCAGGCGATTCAGGCGCAGGTGCCTCTGGCCAACATGTTTGGCTATGCCACAACGCTACGCTCGCTGACCCAGGGACGCGGCAGCTTTACCATGGAGTTCTCGCATTACCAGAGAGCCAGCGACGAAGCCGTCAAGGAGCTACAGTCGCGCGTGGCGTGATCTGGCGCTCTCATCACAAGATGGGCATCGTAAAGGGCACGCCGGCGAACGGCGTACCCTTTTTTCGTTCTGCGCCGGAGCGGGCATCTCGAACAGCGATTGGAGCGCCACATCACCTATGGTATAGTCGAAACCATCTATGGAATACACGCATCAGTCAGTAAGCGTCGTCGGAGGCGGGCTCGCGGGTTGCGAGGCGGCCTGGCAGATCGCGCGCCGCGGAATCGATGTGACGCTGTATGAGATGCGCCCGGCGGTGCCCACGCCAGCGCATCAGACAGGACTCCTCGCGGAACTCGTCTGCAGCAATTCGCTTGGCTCGACGCTGGTGGGCCGCGCGCCGGGGCTACTCAAGGAAGAGCTCCGCACACTCGGAAGCCTGATTCTGCAGTGTGCTGAGAAGGCTGCCGTGCCAGCTGGACGCGCACTGGCGGTGGACAGAGATGTCTTTAGCGCCAGCGTGACTGAGGCCATCACCGCGCATCCCCGGATCAGGCTTGAGCGCCAGCAGGTGACCAGCGTACCTTCGGGACCAGCAACCGTCGTAGCCAGCGGCCCGCTGACGTCAGCGCCCCTGGCGGAATCGATAGCAGCATTGGCGGGAGCGAAGCAGCTGTACTTTTACGACGCCATGGCGCCCATCGTCACGGCGGACTCGATCGACATGCGGGTAGCCTTTCGCGCCTCGCGCTACGAAGAGGGTGAGGCGGACTATATCAACTGTCCGATGAGCAAGGACGAGTACGAGACCTTTGTCGCTGCGCTGGTATCCGCGGAGCGGGCGCCGTTACGGTCTTTCGAGCGCGAGGATGCGCGCTTTTTCGAGGCGTGCCTTCCCGTGGAGGTCCTGGCTGGCCGGGGAACCGATGCACTGGCGTATGGCCCGTTGCGTCCGGTGGGACTGACGGACCCGCGCACGGGAAGACGCCCCTATGCGGTCGTGCAGCTTCGCCAGGACAATCTGGCGGGAACGCTGTATAATCTGGTGGGATTCCAGACTAATCTAAAGTGGGATGAGCAAAGGCGCGTGTTCGGCCTCATTCCGGGGCTTGAACATGCAGAGTGGGTGAGATACGGCCAGATGCATCGCAACACGTACATCAACTCGCCCGACCTGCTGGATGCCAGCATGTCATGGCGAACAAATGCGAAGCTGTTCTTTGCCGGTCAGATCGTGGGGACCGAGGGATACATGGGATCTACCGCCAGCGGACTGGTCGCCGGGATCAACGCCGCACGCGTGACGAGAGGCGCAGCACCAGTCACGCTTCCGCCAACGACCATGCTTGGTGCCCTGCTGCACTATGTGACTACGCCGCAGGAGACGCAGTTTCAGCCGATGAAACCAAATCTGGGCCTGCTGCCGCCGCTCGCTGAGTCCCCACGGGGCAAGCGCCAACGAGGAGTGGCCTACAGCGAGCGCGCGCTGGCCGATCTCGATGCCTTTGTCAGTGTGAGCCGAGTCCTGGATGACATCGTGGGGGAAGCCTCATGCTAAGGCGCTGCCTGGCCTGTGTGACGATCGCAACACTGCTGATTTCGCTTGCCGCCTGCGGGAGCAGCGCCGACGGCTTTTCCGGGAGCAGAGCTCTGCAGCATGTGAGGCGGATGGTGCGCATGGGCTCACGTGCAGTGGGCACAGAGGGTAATCAGAAAGCGGCCGAATACATCGTATCACACGTGGAACGCTACGGCTGGGAGATCGAAAAGGACTGCTTCGCCTATGGCGGGGAAAACCTCTGCAATATCATCGCCAAGAAAGGCGAGGGGCCCATCGTCCTGGTCGGTGCCCATTTCGACACCCGGCCGGTCGCTGACAGAGATCCGGTAGATCGCACGCAGCCAGTACCGGGTGCTAACGACGGAGCGAGCGGTACCGCAGTGCTGCTCGAATTGGCACGCACGCTGGGCCAGCCCGCCGGCTCGCAGGTCTGGCTGGTGTTCTTTGACGGCGAGGATAGCGGCGACATAGGCGGCTGGGATTGGGCTGTGGGATCAAACCACCTGGCACAGCGCCTGACCAACGAGCCCCAAAACCGGGTAGAATATGCTATCATCGTGGATATGGTGGGCGACGCAGACCAGCAGCTGTTCTATGAGTGGTCATCGTCGCTCTGGCTGAAGGAAGAGCTGTGGGGTCTCGCGGCAGAGTTGGGTTATAACAACGTCTTTCAGGCCACCCACAAACATCATATCATTGACGATCACACGCCCTTTCTCAAGATTGGGATACCCGCAGCTCTCGTTATAGACTTTGACTATCCGTACTGGCATACGCTTGATGACACGCCCGACAAACTGGATGCCAAAAGCCTCCAGCGTGTCGGCCATGTGCTCAAGACCTGGCTCGAAGACGAGCCCCTTGCGGCGCGCGCAATCGCCCGTTAGCTGGACCCCTTGAGAGTTGCCAGCCACGCCCGCATCCGAGCCGATCTAGTGAGGAGACCAGGATGAGAATCGCGAAGCGCATCGAGAACCTACCGCCGTACGTGTTTGCCACCGTAGAAAAGCGCATCGCCGCCGAACGAGCGCGAGGGGTGGATGTCATCAGTCTGGGCATCGGCAGCCCGGACCTCGCGCCACCCAAAGAGATCGTCGACGCCATGTACCAGAGCGCATTGCGCAGCGACACCCACGGGTACGCAGGCTATTATGGAACGCCCGCACTCCGGCAGGCAGCAGCCAACTATTACGGGCGTCGCTTTGGCGTCGAACTTGACCCGGGATCCGAGATCCTGCCGTTGATCGGATCCAAAGAAGGACTTGCCAATGTGGCGCTGGCCTTTATCGACCCCGGCGACATCGCGCTGGCCACTGATCCGGGCTATCCCACCTACCGCATGGGCGCGCTCCTGGCGGGGGGAGACTCCTACCCGATGCCGCTGTACAGGGAAAACGACTGGCTGCCCGACCTGGAGGCCATCCCGGGCGATGTTCTGTCACGAGCCACGATCATGTGGCTCAACTATCCCAACAATCCCACCGGAGTAGGCGCATCACTAGAGTTTCTCAGTCAGGCGGTTGATTTCGCGGCCGAGCACGATCTCTTGATCTGCTACGATAACCCGTACTGCGACGTGACCTTTGATGGGTACCAGGCGCCCAGCATTTTGCAGATACCTGGTGCCAAAGATGTGGCCATCGAGTTCAACTCGCATAGCAAGACCTACAACATGGCCGGCTGGCGTGTGGGCGTCGCAGTGGGCAATGCAAGAGCCATTGAGGCATTGACTACCGTCAAGACGAACATCGACTCGGGCATCTTTCGGCCGATACAGGATGCTGCCACGGTCGCCTATAACGGCGACCAGAGCTGGCTACAGGATCGAAATGCCATCTACCAGCGCAGACGCGACATCATTCTTAACTGGTTGCCCAACATCGGGATGTCCGCCGACAAACCGGTGGGCGGCCTTTACGTCTGGGCGAGAGTACCAGAAGCGACCAACTGCGAAGAGTTTGCCCTGGAGATGCTGGAGAAAGCGGGTGTCTGGATGACACCAGGCACCGCCTTTGGCGAGTATGGTGAGGGCTATATGCGTCTGTCCGTCTGCATTCCAGACGAGCGCCTGATCGAGGCGGGGGAGCGATTGTCACGAGTATCGCGCTAGACACAAACAGCATTTCCGGGTCGGGGCGTCGTCACGCTCAGCGGGCTTTCCTGATGGGCGTGAATGTACGGGGAAAGGACACCCTGTTCGACCTCGACTCATCGCTGGGTGAGCTTGCACAACTCGCCGACACCGCGGGGCTGGTGGTGGTTGGCCGCGACAGACAGAATGTCGATCGCGTGCAACCGGCCACCTACATCGGCTCCGGCAAGGTCGTTGAGATCAAAGAACAGTGCCGCGAGCTCGGGGCTGAGGTCGTGATCTTTGATGATGAACTCTCGCCGGCTCAGCTGCGGACGTTGGAGCGCGAGCTCGAGCTGTCCGTGCTGGATCGCACCGCCTTGATTTTGGACATCTTTGCGCTCCATGCGCGGACAAAAGAGGGCGCGCTCCAGGTCGAACTGGCGCAATACACGTATCGCTTGCCGCGGCTCACGCGTCAGTGGACACACCTGTCGCGCCAGACCGTGGGCGGTGTGGGGCTACGTGGTCCCGGCGAGACACAGCTCGAGTCAGACCGCCGAGAGATAGGCCGCCGGATGGCGCAACTGCGTCGTGAGATCGAACAGGTGCGGCTGTTGCGCAGCCAGCGCAGGCGCCAACGCCGCAGACAGGGGCTTCCCACGGTTTCGATTGTGGGGTACACGAACGCGGGCAAGTCCACCCTGCTGAATCGCCTGACAAGCGCGGGTGTCCTTGTGCAGGATCAGCTCTTTGCCACGCTGGATCCAACGACCAGGCGCCTGGAGTTGCCCGGCGGCAAGCACGTGCTGTTCACCGACACTGTTGGCTTCATTCAGAAGCTGCCCACGCAGCTCGTGGCGGCCTTCCGGGCCACCCTGGAGGAAGTGAACGAATCGGACATCCTGGTCCACCTGGTGGACATCAGCGATCCGCTCGTGACCCTCAAAGTGCAGGCGGTGGAGCAGGTTCTCAAGGACATCGGGGCGGGTGCCAAGCCGGTGGTCCTGGCACTGAACAAGATTGACCTTGTCGACCCCGAGGATCTGGAGCAGGTTGACGAGACGAGATTCAGCCGTCAGGACGGCCCGATAGGCCAGCTGGCATCACACTATGAGCGGATGGTGTATCTCTCCGCCGAACAGGGCGTTGGTATAGAGGAACTGCTGGCTGAGATCGAAGCATTGCTGGTGGCAGAGATGCTACCCTTTGATGTGCTGGTCCCCTACAGCGCCGGCGAAGTGGTAAGCAGCTGGCGCGAACACGGCGTCGTCGATGATATTGACTATGGCCCGGCTGGTATCCGCGTGATCGGTCGGCTTCCGCGCTGGGCGACCGGGATTCTCGACGATATCATCGAATAACGGGACAGGCCGCAGACTGAGCATCCCGCGGCTGAATCAGTCGCGGGATGTTTACGCTACAGTACGCAATCAGGATGACAATCCACCGCGACGTCAGTGATGGAACAGACGCAGCCCCGTTCTCGCCATGACCATACCGTACTCGTCGCAGGCCGCAACAACATCGGCATCTCTCATCGAGCCGCCGGGCTGTGCGACGTAGCGCACCCCGCTGCGACTGGCGCGATCGATCGAGTCCCGGAAAGGAAAGTAGGCGTCACTGCTCAGCGCCACGCCCGTCACCTGGTCGAGCCATTCCCTGCGCGCCTGTGTCGAGAGCCTCGGGGGCACAACCTCAAAGGCCGCCTCCCAGGCACGCTCCTCGGCGGGAGAAAGGTCCTCGCCAAAAAACAGGTCGATGGCGTTGTTGCGATCCGCCCGGCTCAGACCCCGCGCAAACTTGAACTCCTCGATGACGGGATGCTGCCTGAGGAACCACAGGTCGGACTTGGTCGCGGCGAGCCGGGTGCAGTGCACGCGCGATTGCTGGCCCGCACCATTTCCCGTGACCTGACCGTTGTACGCCAGGCATACCGAGTTGGACTGGGTGTACTTGAGCGTGATGGTCGCCACTGTCAGATCGCGTATCGCCTCCGGCGACAGCGTCCTCTCAAGCGTAACGATATCCTGAAAAGTGGCGCGCCCGATCACCGCGTCATTGCGCCTCTGCTCCAGGTGAATCCCGTAGACAATACGGCTCTCCATGTCGACTGGGACATAGGCGGGATCGATCTCAAGCATGCAGTAGTTGCCGCCGCGCTTGCGGCTCAGGATTTGAAGAGCCCCCTCATCATAGCCCGGAGCGATGATGCCATCGGAGACCTCGCGACGCAGCAACTCCGCGGTGGCCAGATCGCACGGCTCGCTGAGCGCTACCCAATCGCCAAAAGAAGACATGCGGTCGGCGCCCCGCGCTCGCGCATACGCAGTGGCGAGCGGCGAGAGCGCCATGTCCTGTACAGCGCAGGCCATGCGCTCTGCCTCGGACAGGGGCGTCGCCACGGCCGCCCCGGCGGGGCTGACGTGCTTGAAGGAGGCTGCAGCCGGCATCTGCAACGCCTGGGAGAGCTCGCGCACCAGTTGCCAGGAGTTGAGCGCGTCCAGCAAGTTGATGTATCCGGGGCGGCCGTTACGCACCGTAAATGGCAGGTCGCCCTGCGTCATATAGACGCGCGCAGGCTGCTGGTGCGGATTGACGCCGTACCGTAGAGTCAGTTCAGAGGGCATCCATTACTCCTTCTTGCGTGAGTTGCAGAACTGGAACACCAGTCGCTAGTCAAGATTGATAGCATTGGGGCCCGGAGAAAGGGATAGCGCCGTACCCCGCCACAGCAGCTCGCCCTCCAGAGAGTCAGGCAACGCGATGCTGCCGTGGATGCCCTGCTCAAAGGCAAGATCAAAGGCCACATAGCCCTCTTTGGCGTCAGGAAAGCGTCCGCGCATCAGGCGAAACGGCCCGGGCTGCGGGGCAATGCGGATGCGGGAGAAACCGGGCTCCGCAGGGCGTGCGCCCAGGAAGGACGCATACGCATGGAAGAGCGGGTGAGCCCCCCAGGCGTGGCAGTCCGACCGCGAAGGCTCGGGCTGCTCCAGCACGGTCTTGAGGCCCATCTCAGGGAGAGAACGCCAAAACGCCAGCCTCGCGTCCGATTCCGCCAGCGCACCGACATGGTACAGTGCCTCAAAGAGATAGTGGCTAAAGTAGACCGTCGTCCGGGTAAGGGCCGGCGCGTGCAAAAGCCCCTCAACGAGCTTGTCCCGATCAGCGCCCTGCAGCAGATTGCAGAGAAGAGCGAGACACTGTGCATGCTCGGAAAAGCGGGAATGCTCCAGATCATCGGCCATCAGGCCAGCCCCGGGCACCCAGTAATGACACACGATCGCCGCAGCAACGCGCCGCCGCACGGAGCTCCAGTGGCGCGCGAGATCGTCCTGCGCCATATGCCTGAATAGATAGATGGCGCGATCCATCGCATAGACATACTGCAGGTTCAGGATTGCGCTATGGCCAAACCGGCCGGCCGGCGGCCAACCCGCAGTCCACTCGGGGACCCAGTCCACGAAATTCCAGCCCGCCGGGGCCACAACGAGATCGCGCTCGCCCATGCGCTGGCCAAAGGCGGACAGTACTGCGTGTACCCCTGGCAGCATCTTGCGAACGTGGTCCGCACGTCCGCGCCACATGTAGAGATCATAGACCATAGACACCCACCACAGCGAAAACGGTGGGATCACCTGCGGCACCGCCGAGGGGTAGCGGCTGCGGGTCAGGCCGTCATAGCCGCGCGACTGATCAAAGAGCGTCGCGGCCCGCAGCGGCAGTCTGTCATCGTGGGTAGAGACATAGGTGGCCAGAATCTCCAGCCGGGTGTCGCCGGCATACTGAAGCTGCTCATAGTACGGGCAGTCCATGTAGGTCTCGTGAGCGCACATCTGGAGGGTTCGAAACATCAGCGGCCGGACGGCATCAAAGGCCGCATCGCTCGTCTCCAGCGTTGATTCCATCTCAAGCGGGTAGCGGGTCTCGCGCCAGGCCAGGTCTTCGATGGTCACGGGCTCGTCGCCTGTCTCGACGATCAGGTCAACGTACCGGCCCGCCCGCCACCACAGTGTCGAGTAGGTGCGACCCGGACCGCCCTCGAGCAGAAAGGCATCATAGAGGCAGCGCACATACTTGCCCTCGACGTCGTCACGATTTCCCTTGGCCTCATCGCGCGGATTGGAGCCCAGATAGAGGCTCTCCGACCAGCCCAGGCGGAGAGATGCGCCATCCCCGCCCGTCGTGCGTATCTCGGGGTAGGCGCAGTAGTAATTGTCCAGATCGATCAACACGCGCTGCACCTGGTGTGCGGGAACAGTGACCGGCAGACCCTCGAGCAGCAGGCTCTGCCATTTAGAGGCCAGGGCAGGGTGCTGTTCCTCCGCCAAAATGGGATGGCTGGCCACTGAGCGTTGATCACCCTCTGTGCTCTGCGTAAGCGGGCCCGCAAAGCGCACAGTGCCGGTCTTGCGTGGGCAGGCGATCATGTTAGGGATCGGTGCCGGCGTCAGGTGATGCTGCGGACGGCGTTCTCGCGTTTCATAATCCGCGTTGTGGTGGAACCCATCTCCCACAGGAACCGCGACTGAAACGGCTTCTTGCCACTCCGCCTGCGCAGCAGGATCACTCTCCCAACCCCACGGGTACCTGTGCCCGTCCAACGTGAACGACCAGCCGACGACAAAGTACCAGCTCACTGTGTCTGCACGCCCCTCATAGGCAGACACCTCGGCCACTTGCCAGGGCGCTGCACCCGTAGAGAGATCATCGGTCAAGGGACCTTCAGCGAGCAGGAGAAAGCCGGGGTCGCCATACATCTGCGCCATCGGCGCGCCGTCGGCGGGGAGCCACCAGACACAGGCGGAGAGCAGGTGAGTGCCAGCCGGAAGCTCCAACGAGTAGGTCTCATAACACCAGTGACCGAGATCCCCCCGGGTGGGTCCGTGGCCAACCGGTTCCCCATCCAGATACAGCGCATAGCGTTGATCCGCAGAGACATGCACCGGCACGATGCAGTCCGACGGCACCTCAAAGGGCAGCCGAAAGACCATCACGGCGGTGTCGCCCGCCTTGGCCTCTGGGTGCCAAATCCACCGGCAGAGGTAGCCAGGAGGTGGTTGGCGATAGCCGGGCAGGGCAGCGGGCGGGAACGGATTCCTCGGTGCTGATGCTGTCACCATATGGCTCCTTTCGCCGATGCCTCGGACGCCCGTAGCATACGGACGGCACCGTCCGGTGTCAAGGATTTCGGCTTGGCGCCCATCCGCTGCTGTCGTAGAATGCTGCATAGCACCGAGGAGGGAGGACGGCGTGACCGATCAAGGCGCTCCCGCGAGCGAGTTCGGGGTGATACTGGTGCCCAGTACATCTGCGGCACTGCGAGGCGAAAAGGTGCTGCAGCGCGCCGGGCTGCAGGTCAAGCTGATTCCTGTGCCCCGCGAGATCTCGAGCAACTGCGGCATATCGATCAGATTTGCCTGGTCAGAACGAGATCTGGTAGAGACCGCCCTGGGTGAGAGCAAGGTCTCGATCGACTCGATCCATCCGATGTAGAAGCCGGCTGCGGCCCAGTACGCTCGTACCAGACAGCCGGCGGGCTAGCCATATCCAACCGGGCTACAGTCCCCCCTCAGGTGGGGACTAGCCCCGGAGGCATCTACTGGCCAGAACTCGGACTCCTCACAGGGATGCTAGCCAAACCATTTGAGGAGCCATTCCAGCGACACTGAACCCGCCAGCGCCACCAGCATGGACTTGACGGTCTTGCCCAACCAGCAGGGCAAGAGAAAGCGGGCTACCGGATACTTGGCCATGCCGGCGGCCACGCCGGCGAGATCGAACAGCGGATTCGGAATCGCTGAGAGAACAAAGAGGGTCAGAAAACCTCGTCGCTCGACCAGGCTGGTGATTTTGCGAAATCGCTCGCTATCTTCAATCACCGCACTGCCCGCATATCCGGCCAGGTAGCCGGTCAATTCACCCAGCGGTTCTCCGACTCCCGCGATCAGCCCGACCAGCCAGGGGTTGAGGACCACTCCGCTGGCAAAAACTACCGCGATGCCGGGCACAGGAAGGACCACAGTGGCGTTGCTGATTACACTGACTAGAAACACACCCAGATAGCCCAGTTCCTCAAGCTCGACGAGTTTGTCGCGGAACGCGAGCACCGCGACCGTGATTGCCAGGGACGCCACCAGCGCCAGGATGCGCGTCCAGCGGCCCGATCGGGCAGACGATGTGGCATGAGTGGCGTCCGGTGTGGTCACTTGCTTTCCAGGATCTCGATACTCAGAATGCGGTCGCCCGGAGGCGGCGTGGGCCGGGCACCCGGATCGCGCGGCGTGATAGACCTCACGACATCCATCCCCTTGACGACGCGCCCAAAGACGGTGTGCCGCCCATCCAGGTGTGGTGTGGGCACATAGGTGATAAAGAACTGGCTGCCGTTGGTGGCCGGACCGCGATTCGCCATCGAGAGGATCCCCTCGCCGCGGTGCCGCAACGCCGGGGTAAACTCATCCTTGAAGGTATAGCCCGGCCCGCCTGCGCCGGTTCCCGTTGGGTCGCCGGTCTGCGCCATAAAGCCCGGGATCACGCGATGAAACGTGACGCCATCGTAATAGCCCTTGCGCGCCAAAAAGATCCAGTTGTTCACGGTGACAGGCGCCTGATCCTGAAACAACTCGACCTGGATGTCTCCCTTGTCGGTGTGAATGATGGCACCATAGCTCACACCGGGCTCCAGCGCCATGGCGGGCGCCTGTCGCCACTGCATGGCTTTCGGCTGGGACGACATTCCTCCGCTGCGCTCATCGGGACTGTAGTACTGCATGACTGCTCCTTTGATTGGATACACGAACGTATCGATCCACGGCACGCGTTACCTGTGCCAGCTACCCACGGACCTGGCCTTGATCCTCTTTCCCAGCGACCTGCGCCTCCCTGATATACCACCTTTCCAGTCTATAGACCGCAAAAGCTGCACCGAGCAGCACAGCGATCCCGATTGCGATGGTGAGCCTGGGAGAAGCCTGCATGAGAAACATCCCCAACACACCAAAGGCGCCGCAAACCAGGTAGAGAACGAGGACCGCCTCACGCGGCGACATACCCCGGGCCACCAGACGGTGGGAGAGGTGGTCCTTTCCCGGCGTGGTCAAGGGGTTGAGACCCCTGCGCAAGCGAGAGACCGTGACCAGCGTGGTGTCGAACACCGGCAGACCCAGGACGACGATGGGTATAATCCACGACACGTTCGTAGATAACATTGGGAAACGCAGCTTGATGGCCAGCGCAGACAGCACAAAACCCAGGAAAAGCGCGCCGCTGTCGCCCATAAAGATGCTCGCCGGATTGAAATTGTACACAAGGAATCCCACACAGGCGCCGAGCAACGCTGCGGCCAGCGCACCTACCAGGTATTGCCCGTTCATGGCAGCCAGCAGAAGGAAAAAGGTGGATGCGATCATAGCGACGCCGCCGCAAAGCCCGTCCATGTTATCGAGCAGGTTCATCGCGTTGGTGATCCCAACGACCCACACCAGCGTGACGGCCACGTTCAAGACACCGAGCCAGGGCAGCTGGATGGACACGCCGGACAGCACCAGTATGCCTGCAGCCAGCAACTGGACCAACAGCTTGGCTCGCGGCCTTAGTGATGAGCGATCGTCCATAAGTCCCACGAGGGAGCAGATCGTGGCCCCGAGCAGGATGCCGACCACCTCACGCACATAGGCACGGTCGCCCAGCAGCAACAGAGAGACGATAAAGGCCACGAAAATGGCGATGCCCCCCATCAAGGGCATGGGTTTGCTGTGGAGCTTGCGCGCCGCTGGCATGTCCACGACGCCAAGCCTGATAGCGACGCGCCGCATCAGCGGGGTCGTCCCGGCGGCAAGCAGAAACGCTGACAAAACGATCAGCAAATACTGCGCCAACGAATGCCTCCTTGATCCTGTCTGCACCCGGCGCTAGCGGTCGAGTTGCTCGCGCAGCGCCCTCAGAGCCCCGGCTTCGGCCTCGGGAGCGACAGCCAGTGCCTGATCCAGATACGCCAACGCGGTTTCTGTATCTTGCTGCGCGTAGTAAATGTACACCAGATTGCGTAATGTGATATAGTCCTCCGGCACCTGTTCGAGCACGGCCAGGTTCGCCGCGATGGCTTCGTCCCAGTTCTCGGCCTGGGCATGCGCATAGGCCAGGCGGCTCAGAGCCGAAACCGAACTCGGGGTGAGCGCCACAGCCTTTTCGTAGAGAGCAATCGCGTCAGCCCACTCCTCTGCGTCCAGGTGCAGGTCGCCAAGGAGGAGATACGTGGGCGCATATCGATCGTCCAGCTCCAGCGACTGGAGATAGTATCCCCGTGCGCCCTCGACATCGCCAAGGGCCGCGAGTGTCATGCCCGCTTCATTATACAGCTGGACGTTCTGAGGGCTCAGAGCGATAGCATCTTTATAGTGCTGCAATGCCCTCTGCAGATGCTCGGCTGCCTCGCCGCTGTTCGCCTCCTCCTCGGCCCAGGAACGGTAGGCCCTCGCCAGATTGGCAGCGTGATCGGTGTTCAGGGGCGAAAGCCTGTGCGCTGTCTGTAAGTGGTCGATCGCCGCCTCGAACAGGGCGTCGCGCTCGTGATCGGTCACCTCACGGGCCTGCTCAAGCCGGGCACGTCCCGCAAAGAGCAAGTAGTAGTCCTGCGATGGCGCCATCTCACTGGCAAGCTCATACCTGGCGGCCGCCTGGCCCCAGTTCTGGGCGCCATCATACTGCAACCCCTGCTTGTACACCATATCAGCCCTGATGGGCGCAATGTTCGCGAACCAGACCAGCGCAACTGTCGCACCGAGCACGGCCAGCAAAGCAAGTGACATGCGTCGGCTCACCCTGACCGGGGCCGGCTCCCCATCCCTTGCCAGCGTCCAGGCCACGCCCAGGAAGCCTACGGCCAACGTGACCAGATAGCCAGTAAACAGAGCCAGGGGCTCGACTGGCCGCTTTAGGCCAAACGCGAGAAGGACCGAATACAGAATCGTGGCCAGGATGGGTATCGCCGCGGCGAGGGCAATTTCCCGTCCGCGCCCTGCAGGGGTGTCTGTCTTGCCCTCTGGTGCGCGATCACACAGCAGCCTCACGACAATCACAAGCATGGTTGTCATAATGAGCCAGAGCAAGCCTGCCGATGTTCGCCCTCCGGACGGGCCCGAACCAGGCACAAGCATCCCCAGCAGCGTATCCTGGCTCTCTGTGCTCCCGATCAAGTCCCAGGCAAGCGTCACTGGAATCATGGCAAGCACGAATCCAAGTCCAGAGAGCCGCAACCGTCGCGTGCGTGCCGCTCCCTTGGGAGCGTCCGCGGCGGCGCGCAGCGCCTGCCTGTGGCGCGATCTCGCGGCCCGCCGCCTGCCACCAATTGGCCGGACCGGAGTGGGGGCGGTGTTGGACGTGTCACTCGATGCTGGCCCCCCACTTGGACGCCACTGTGCAACGCTGACCAATAGCGCCGCGTACGTCCAAAAATAGACCCGGGTCGATGCGATCGCGATACCCACAGAGATCTCTATCCAGTGCGCCACAACCGTTGCCAGGAGCGCGATTACCAGAGCCCTTTGCCAGGGTTGCAGATCCGTGGGAGTGCTTCGTCCCAGCATAGCCACTATCGACACATAGACCATGATTCCTGCAATGACGCCTATGGGCAGGCCAACGCCAGACAGCCGCAAAGACCCATCCAGCACGACAGGAAAGACAATCCCCAGCAACCCGCCGACGCCGGCGGCAGACAGTAACTGCGCGCGGGAGCGGCGGTCAGACGCCAGCCCGAGCCTGTCCAGCCCGTAGACGATCACGCCGACAAAAAGCGCCAGGTGGGCGGCCAGCCCGGGGACTCCCGTAGTGATCAGCGCGTCAAAGATCTCGTTGTGGGAGCGGTCGGGCGAGGCCGTGCGCGCTTCATAGTGCGCCAGCTCCGCCGGATAATAACGGTTGTACACGACATACATGGACTCGGGGCCGTAGCCGATCGCGGCTCGCCACGGGTCGGCCTGCAGCAAATCGACCGCGCCCTCCCAGATCAGCGTGCGCACCCTGCCGGTACCTTGATCCAGCTCGAGAAGACGCCCAAGGCGTCCGACATACGGAACCTCTCGCACGGACGCAAGCGGCGAATTGGGGAGATTCATGACCAACAGGAGCACCAGGAGGGAGACCCCCGATGCGACGACGCCCACAGCCACGCGCCGGCGTCGTGACACCGCCACCGTCAGCAACGCCATCAGGACAAGACCGCCCAGCAAGCCCACCTGGGGACCTCGGCTGCCGGTAAAAAGCAACGCCACCAGCTGAACAGCCAGCACCAGGCCACTGATCAGGGTGTCGCCAGCGTTGGCGAGCGAGATCTTGGTCACGGCTGCTACCAGCAGGCCCGCGAAAAGCAGCAGCATTGCCACCAGGATAGCCTGCGAGAATGGCAGGGCCGCCCACGCCAGCACCTGGGCGTTCACCAGGCAGACTGCTACCACCGGGACTAATGCTGGCGCGCCACCGTGCCGCTCGGCCATCAATGATCTCGCGCCAGAGAGCCACCGGCTGACGGTAAGGGGAATCACCATGATCAGATAGGCCCCCACGAAAATGGCGTTCCCCATCGTCGACGCGACACGCGTCGTGACATCGCCCTGCCAGGGAAGCGGGTCCAGACCATGATGCTGGAGCAAGCCATACATGGCAACGGGAAGGCTGGTCAGCACGATGACGGTGAGCGCTCGTTCTACCTGACGCCTGTGGCGGAGATACGCCAGGACACAGCCGAAAAGGGTCAGGTAGCAGAGCGTGGTATAGGTGCCCTGCAGTCGCTGATAGGAACCCATCAGGCTCGCGCGGGGAAATACAGACCAGGCTGTCGCCAGGAGGGATACAATACCGGTCAAGAGGGCGGGCAGTACCAGCGGCGCAGCCAACCATGATCGCACCGCATCCCATGAAAGGCCATGCCGTTCCGATCGCCTCCATCGCAGGGCAGCCAACAGCCCGGCAAGCACAGCCATGAGGGTTGCGAGGGCCCGGAACAGGGCGAGCTTGTCGGGCTCAAACACCCGATAGGAGTAGACGTTGAAAAAGAGCGGCACGACGACAAGGCTCAGCAGCCAGCCAGATTCGATCAGTTTCTCCAGATATGCTGTCAGCCTTGGCATTCAGACTCCCGACCGGGTGAGCAAACCTCCGGGGATGATATCCGACGGGCGCTATTTCGCACAATTCGACATCACGGGGAGCGCCGCACACCGTCCCGCTGGCTGCGCTGATCCAGGACATCCTCATAGACGGCCCGAATCTCGGCCAGCATTTTCTCAGCGGTGAACAACTGAGCGCGCTGGAGTGCGCCGTCCGCCAGGCGCCGGCGTAACGCATCGTCATTGAGCAGTCTCAAGATGGCCGAGGTGAGGACCGACGCATCGCGCGGAGCAACGACCAGGCCGGATTCCCCATCCTTATTGACATAACTGGTCCCTGTACCGAGTTCGGTGCACACGATGGGCAGTCCGGAGGCCAGCGCCTCCACCTGCACCAGGCCAAAAGCCTCGCTCCGCTCGCTTGCCGGCAGGCAAAAGAGGCTCGCCAGCCGGTAATATGCCGGCAGTTCCGCATCAGACACCGCCCCCGCAAAGATGACCCTGTCCTGCAGCCCGAGTTGTGCGACCTGCTCACGCAGCGAGGGCTCCTCCGGCCCCTGACCGACGATCAGCAGTCTGGCGGGAATCTGCTGCATCGCGTCGATCAGGTACCTCAGGCCTTTGTAGTATCTCAACACGCCCACAAAGAGCACCCAGGGCCCATCGCCGTAGCGCTCCTGCAGAGCCGCAACCGCCTCCGGGGACACCTGCTGGAAGGGCGTCTGGTCGATACCGAGCGGAATGACCTTGCAGCGCTCAGCGACCATCCGCAGCACCTCAGAGCTCGCGAGGTAGTTCGGCGAGGTGGTAATGATTCGGTCGATGCGATTCAGTATCCGCAACATGGCGGGCCGGTAGTACCTCAGCAAGCGCTGCTGCCGCACCACGTCGCTATGGTAAGTGAGCACGGTCGCGCGCCGGCGCAGCAGGGGCCACTGGCTGACCTCACCGGGCGGGTAGGGGAAATGCAGGTGGGTGATGTCGGGACGTTGACGATGTAGATGCCAGGACAGGCGCGCGCTCAACGGCGTGGAGGCGGTCTCGATCAAGCGGCCCGCCTTCACGACCGTGACGCCGTTACGCTCCTCAACCTGCGTGCGCCACGAGGCCCCGGTCACAAGAACCGTCACATCATCGCCAGAGCTGGCCTGGCTTTCCGCCAGCAACTTGATGTGATTCTCGATACCCCCGAGTACCGGGTAATAGTCCTTGTAGACGTGCAGTATACGCATCCGCTCTCTCCCTGATCTGCGTGGTGCTGTCAGGCCCGCGCCCCAGAGTGTACCACATCTTGCGACGTTGGCGTGTGAACCTCTGAATGAGCAGCCTGCAGCGTAGCGCCATTCAAAGATTGCCCGTCACCGCACGCAAATGTATACTCCAACGGTGGTGTCGAGCTCCGGTATGGGCCCGCTTCGGGAGGGATTCATGCATCGTACCTTTGTAACCAGCCGAACCAGGGTTCAGCTTGATCTCTCTGGATCGTGGGACTTTGTTACAGATCCAGATGACCGTGGCCTGGCTGAAGAGTGGTACAGCACCTTTCCGAAGCCTGCAGCACAGCTATGGGTACCCGGCGTCTGGAACACTAACAGACACTATCTCCACTACCAAGGGGCAGCGTGGTATCGTTGCCGCTTTGATCTGCCTGCGTGCCTGGCAGCCAAGCTCTGCTTTGCCGCCGTAAGCCATCAGGCGAATGTATGGCTGGATGGTGAACCGCTTGGCGACCACTATGGCGGCTACACGCCCTTCGGGATGCTCGTACAAGCCCCGGTACCGGGCCGTCACGAGCTCGTCATACGCGTCGACAACACCCACGACAGCCACTCTACGATACCGTCGGATCGTCTCGACTGGTTCCGGTACGGCGGGATCCCGCGCCCCGTGTGGGTCGAGATACTGCAATCCTGTGTCTATGTCGACTCTTTTCGCGTGACGCCGGTCTTGTCCGGCCAGCACGCAGCCGTCAACGTCCGGGCGGAGATCGGATCGCTGGCAGCAAACAACCGCGAGGCCGAGTGGACGCTCACGATCGATGGCAAGATTCTCCGCTCAGACAAGATCACCGTCGAACACGGCAGCACGGCGGTCCTGATGTTTGGTCAGGAAATCGACAGTGTCGACATCTGGTCGCCCGACAACCCCCGGCTCTATGAGATCAGGCTGTCGGTGGATACGGATGACCTGCTCGAGCGGACGGGCTTTCGCCAAGTCACGGTGAGGGGCCAGCAGATCTTGATGAACGGCAAGCCGCTGACGATTCGCGGCGTCAATCGGCACGAGGATCACCCTGACTGGGGTCCAGCCCTCCCAGATCATCTGATGCTGCGCGATCTGGATCTGCTCAAGGCTTGGGGAGGCAACGCGATCCGTGGCTCACATTACCCCAATGATCAGCGATTCCTGGATTATTGCGATGAAAAGGGTGTGCTGTTTATCGAAGAGATTCCGCTGTGGGGCTTTCGCAGCGAGCAACTCGCCAGCGACGTCATCAGCGATCGCGCAGCCGCGATGGTATGGGCGATGGTGGAGCGCGACACAAGCCACCCCAGCATATGGGCCTGGAGCCTGCTGAACGAGTGCTCGACCGATACACTGATCGGACGGACACTGGTCGAACGCCTGGTGGACACAGTTCGCGAGATCGACAGGACACGTCCCGTGACCTATGCCACAGACCGCGGGCCGCGTGACAGATGCACCGACCTCGTCGACTTTTTGTGCGTCAACGCCTATCCCGGATGGTACACCCAGGACAGCACGTGGCCGCAGCTGCTATCCAGGATGCGATCGCTGGTGGGAGACAAGCCCTTGATCGTAAGCGAGTTTGGGGCCGGGGCCATCTACGGCTGGCGCTCCCTGGAGAGCGGCGCGCTCTGGAGTGAAGAATACCAGGCTGAGGTGCTTACCGAGGCGATCAGGTGTTTTACCGATCGCGCAGATGTCAGTGGCTTTTTCGTCTGGCAGTTCTTTGACACGCGCACCGATCAAGGTACCGATGGCACGAGGGTATTGACGCGCCCGCGAGGGTACAACAACAAAGGACTGCTGAACGAATACCGCCAGCCCAAGCTGGCATTCTACCGCACGCGCGACCTGCTAAGAAACACTGGCACCAGCCCAGATGAGGACTGAGACTCCCGCCGGATTACAGCGATCAGCCCAGGCCCGGCGGATAGGGGGCAATCCCCGTGACTGGCGCAAGCGCCTGCAGGTGATCAGCGATCGTGCGCCCGGTGATCGGATGCCGCACACGCGGGGCAATCGCGGCCAGGGGAACCAGAACCGTGGCACGGTCCAGCAAACCTCGATGGGGAATGCTCAGCCTCTCGGTGTTGATCTCGATAGCGTCGTAAAGCAGGATGTCCAGATCGATGACTCGGGGGCCGTTGCGCACCGTTGTGCGGCGCCCCATATCTCTCTCGATATGTTTCAGCAGCGCAAGCAAGGCGTGGGGCGGGCGCAGCGTCTCGATCGCGCAGGCTGCGTTCAGAAACCTCGGCTGGTCCAGCAGGCCCCACGGCTCAGTCTCATACAGGGGCGATGCCACAAGCAGCCGCTGCCCCGCGGCCGCAAGGCGCGCATACGCTTCAGCGACTGCGCCTGCACGGTCCCCCAGGTTCGTCCCCACACCGAGATAGACGATAGGCACGTTGCTTTCGCCCTCTAGCCGCTGTACATGCTGCTGGCGAAAGATGTTGCGGCCATGATCGCATCAGCGGCCCTGACCGTCTCCACTGCTGCCTGCACATCGTGGACGCGAACGATATCTGCTGCGCCGCGGGCGATTGCGATCGCGATAGAGGCCATCGTAGCCTGCAAGCGTTGGTCAGGCGGGGTCCTCAGCGTATAGCCGAGAAACGACTTGCGTGATGGGCCGTACAGGATTGGCTGTCCGAGACCTCGTAGAGCGTCACACTGTGAGGCAAGATGCAGGCTCTGCTCAACCGTTTTGCCAAACCCCAGCCCGGGATCCAACAGAATCCTGGAGCGATCGATGCCCAGCGCTAGCGCATGATCCAGCAGCGCACCGGTCTCCTCCACGACGTCCAGCAAGAGATCATCATACCTGCTCTCCAGATACCGGCCTCCCAGCGCCGCATCGGTCATAGTCCGGGCTCCGGTGCGATTGTGCATCAGCACGACTGCCGCCGAGGACTGAGCGACTGTTCTGGTCATCCCGGCATCGGCCCTCATGCCATGCACATCATTAATGAGATCGGCACCTACGGCCAGCGCGGCCTCCGCCACCTGCGCCTTGTAGGTATCCACCGAGAGCGGCAGGTTCGTCGCCTGACGGATCGCCTCCACCGCCGGAATCAGCCGGGCCATCTCCTCTTCCGCTGTGATACTCTGCGCCCCGGGCCGTGTCGATTCTGCCCCGATATCCAGCAGATCGGCACCTGACTGCTCAAACTCGAGCGCCCGCTCCACAGCGGCATCGATGGCCCGGTCGAGGTCTGCAGCGCCCGCAAGCACGCCATCGCCAGAGAAGGAATCAGGCGTGACGTTGATGATGCCCATCACATAGGTTCTCTGGCCCCAGGCAAAGCGCGTGCGACCGATCGTCGTGCCAAAGCGCAGCGGTTCAAAGACGTGGCGCAGCGTCGCCTGCAGCTCATACCCCAGATGTCGTTCTTGCTCACCGCTGGAGGCCAGCAACTCCGCCACGACGTCCAACAGCTCGCCGCGCGAACAACAGATCACATAGCCACCTTCGACCCGCGCCAGGGGCTGCATCAGCTCCGGCACTCGCCCGGCAAGGTCGCTCAACGTCTGGCGCGCGGCACCTGTTCTGGCTCTGATCCTGACGGTCAGCCCCTCGGAACGCAAATGTCGCGCCAACCCGCGGGGAGGCAGACCCAGCGCAACGAGCAGCGCCGGCAGGTGTACCATGCGTCCGGCATCGGCAACATGGATGGTAAAAGCACGTTGCGCTGCGGAGGCGTCACACGGATCCACGCTCATCTCCGCGGCGTCAGGATGCACACGCGGGTGTCCTCACCCAGCTGCGATGCGGTGATCTTGAAGGACTCCTCCGGGACGACGTCCGCCGCTTCCATCTCTGTCAGAAAGCGCGTGAGCGTTCCCATCTCGCGATCCATGTCGGCGATACGGTAACGCATGGGAATGACCAGCTTGGGCTCCAGTAGATTGACCACCTCCGCAGCCCTCGGCCCCGTGAGTACATCGCGTCCGCCCACAGGAATCATCAGAATATCGATGCCGTCAAACTCTTCGATCTGTTCCTGTGTGGGAACGTGGCCCAGATCGCCCAGGTGGCAGATCGTCATGTCCTCAAGTTCGATGAGATAGGCAGTATTGCGACCAGAGACAGTCCCCTGCTTGTCGTCGTGATAGCAGGCAACGCCGATGACGAACACACCGGCAACCTCATATTCGCCCGAGCCGGTGATCACATACGGGTTATCACGCACGCCGCGCGCAAAGTTGTTCGCGGGATCGTCGTGACTGATCGTGACCAGGTTGGCGCCCATGCGGGGCAACCTGTATCCCGACTCGGGAGAAAAGGGATCGGTGATCACCGCCGCCCCACGTCCGCGCAAGCGAAAGCAACCGCCGCCGTACCAGATAATCTCCATGCATACTCCGTTTCCTCTGTACTCCAGGACCGGGTTCTCTACATGCTGCGCCAATGCTCGTAGAACGGAAAGGTCTTGATGCGCTCCTCCGGCCAGCCGAGCATGTGACACTTTTCCCAGATATAGTAGCAGTAGGTATCAAAGGACACCAAAGCGGGGCAGCGATGATCGACGTGTGGGATGAATCCCCCGTCGGCCACCGTGGCCTCGATCCGGCGCAGCTCCGCCAGCACCGCCTCCCGGCCCTGCCAGAGGGCAAACTTGTCAAAGCCCCCCCGAATCAACAGGTCACGGCCGTACTCTCTCTTGAGGGCAACCGGGTCGTTACCCGGGTGCACCTCGAGAGGGAACATGCAGTTGACGCCCACACCCATCCACAGGGGGATGAGCTTGAGTATCTTGCCATCGCAATCTGTCCAGATCACATCGATGCCGTGCTGCCGCAACAGGTGGGTGACGGGTTCCATGTGGGGCATGATGCGCTCGATAAAGAAGCGCGGGCTGAGAAGGGGGCCGCTGTTAAAGGCGATGTCCTCCCATCCACCCGCGGCATCGATGAAACCTCGCTCCAACACCGGGGGCATCTGGGTCAAGGCCAGGGTTGCCTGATGTGCCACCATCTCCTCGATGAGATCGGGATCATCGGCGGAGAGATAAGCCAGCCGCTCAAAACCGACCCAGTCTCGGATCTTGCCGATGTACGATCCCAGTTCCGTGACGACCGGGTTGGTGCTTTCTCGCGTCATCGACTCCAGGGCATCCAACTCTTGCGCGCTGTACGAGCGTTCGGGCGATCCAGGGTCGAGAAACTCGTCGCGAAACGCCTCCCAGCTTTGGCGATCGCTGATTGGGAATTCGAGGAAATGAGGGATCGTCTCCGTCCCGGAGGCCTTGTCCTGTCTGAGGACGCCGATGCCATCGCGATAGGTCACCGTGCTTTCGGTGCGCTCCAGGACCTGCACCGGGCGCAACGGCATCGCCGACAGGCGCGCATCGAAACGCTCAAACTGCTCTATGCCGAAATACTCCTCGACGAGGCGGTCGGGAATAGAGCCGTCAGGCTGGCGCATTGCTGGCGGCAGGTGCCCTTCGCGCATCCAGTCCTCTTTGCACTCGGTCCAGTAACCAAACTCCAGATGCGAGACATAGTCCACCTGCTGGTAGTGCATTGTGCGGTTAAACCGCTCACGTGCTGAAAGGTTCGGCGAGTAGCGATCCGGTCCACCACGGATGTCCTTCATCTGGCTCCTTATCCTCGCTCACATGGTCTGTCTAGCGTATCGAGACCAACGGGCGCGCCGCAGCTGCCCGATGCGTAGGCCGCCAGCGCCACCTTGAGCGCCCAGAGACCGTCCTCGCCGGTACTCATCGGCCTCTGGCTTGAGGTGACAGCATCGATAAAGTCATCGATCATCAGTGCGTCCAGGTCGCTTCCCCAGCTGATCCATCGGGCGGGCGCGCTCTCTGATGGATAGTGCGCGATATACTGGTCGAACAGCCTGGCATCCGCAGTCGCTTTCGTTCCGATGACCTTGAGGTTGACGTCCCCCCACGTCGGATAGCTGGCGGGTCTGCTCCAGCTGCAGTCCAGCGTGGCAATGCTTTCATCGCCCATGGCGATCGTCAGAAGGCCGCTGTCGTCCCACGTCTGGTGGTACAGCCCATGGCCGATCTCGGCATAGACGCTTACCGGGTCAGTCCCGGTGAGGCGACGCAGAAGGTCGGCAACATGAACGGTGTGATCGATCACGGCGCCCCCGCCTGAACGATCCAGCTCAATGAAGAAACCTCCCGGCATCGAGCCGCGATTTGTGGCCCGGATGGCCAGTAGCCGTCCCAGGTCTCCCTGAGAGTACCGCTCGCACAGAGCACGGAAAGCCGGGCTAAAGGGGCAGGGGAAGGCTATCGCAAGAACCACCCCGGCGTGGCTGCACGCAGCGATCATCGCCTCTGCATCCGCCACGCTCGTCGCCAGCGGCTTTTCGGCCAGCACATGCACGCCGGCCCCGGCGGCCTCAACCGCCATCCGGCGGTGGTCGGCATTGGCAGAAGTGATGATCACAGCGTCGACGTGATCCAGCAGCTCCGCCGCCGTCTTTACCGTGTCGATGCCCAGTTGTGACGCTACCTCATCGGCCAGAGCGGGCCGCGACTCGTCCAGAAGCAAGACATCACGCACGTCGTCCCGCGCAGCCAGCGCTAGCAAATAGCTGCGGCTGTGCATGTGATCCAGGCTCCACACGCCGATGCTGATCTTTCCAGAGGGCCTCACAGTGTCACCGCCTTAGCACTCGCCGCGGAATCGAGTGCTGCCAGCGCCACCCGCAGCGCCGCGCACGCCTGATCCGGACCCACTTCCGGCTCCTCCTGCCCGCGGATGCAGCGCACCCAGTGCTCCAACTGCTCCACATAGGCGCTGCGGCCGGCGTAGGACGTCGGGAGGCCCTGCCAGACAGCGCGTCCCGGTGCGTCAGTATCAACGCTGAGGGCCTGATCGAGTTCGCTGTCGTAAGTGAGCAGCCCCTGATCGCCGGCGATCTCGCCGTATGTGCGAAATCCGCTCGCTCGCAACGCCGAGCTCTCCACCTCAGCGATCGCGCCGCTCTCGAACCGCAAGGTCGTGAGCGCATAGTCATCGGCACCGCGTCCTGAGCGCGACAGGGCACGGCTATAGACCCGGGACACCGGGCCCAGGGTCCACAGCAGCCAGTCAAACTCGTGAATACCCAGGTCGAGGATGACACCGCCCCCCTGCGCCATGTCGGCTCGCCACCCAGTCAGCGGGGTAGCCGTCTCGCGTGACATGTGGATCACGGCGGGTCGCCCTATGGTACCTGACACGACCTGATCGTGCAGGGCTCGGAACGCTGGGAAAAAGCGGACAACATGGCCAGTCAGCAGCAGCACGCCGGCTCGCTTCGCCTCGCGCAGCAGCAGCTCGGCCTCTGCCATCGAACGCGCCAGGGGTTTTTCGACGATGGCGTGCTTGCCGCCGCGGATGGCCGCCAGGGCCGGCTCGGCGTGATGCCCCGGCGGGGTAGCGATAATGACAGCATCCAGTTCTGGATCACAGACCATCTGTTGCAGGGTTGGATAGACCTGCGCGGCGTTGTCTGCTGCCAGCAGGGCGGCGTGCTCCGCGGTCCTGCTCCACACGCCGGCCAGCGTCGCCTGCTCTGATACTTGCAGGCAGACCGCATGGCGGGCGCCCATGTGTCCGGCTCCAGCGATGCCAAAGCGTACCGGTCGATCAGCCATTTTCTGCCTTCTCCAGTGAAGGGTCCGCCGATTTGTCCACCAGGTAGGCCAGTTCAGAGTCAAACAGATGCTCGCGCACTTGCCAGGGATGCGCATCACAGATCTGCGCCATCCGCGCACGGTAGGTGGCCAGCATGCCGCGATCGCGCCTGCCCCCCAGACTGGCAGTGGGGAAGGAGACGATCACCAGAGAGGCGGGCACCTGCACGAGCAACCGCTCGCCAGCATCACGGTCGATCTGCTCCAAACATGGGATGGACTTTAGCAATAGCGCGAGCTCTGCCGGAGGGCCCGGCTCCTCCAGGAGTACATCCGCGGTGACCGCATCGCCGTCCACACCCAGCAGAGGCAGTACCTCTCGGAGAAACGCCATCAAATCGCCGAAAATATCCCGTGCATAGTAGTGAGCCCCCGGAGCCAAGGCCATCCACGGAATGGCCAGCGGATTCAGCCCGCAAGCCAGGTCCAGAATAGAGTGCAGAGGACCGATGCCCTGCAACAGGTCTCGGTAGAAATCGGCCAGAACAGGCAGACGCTCTCGACTGGATTGGTGTCCCGCCATGATGGCCAGGCAGGCGTCCTGGATCTGTGTGGGGTCTCCCGTGGCATGCGCCTGCCGAAGCGTATCCAACCAGCGCTCGTACCGCGGCGCGCTCGAAAAGTAAACAGCGCCTGCCTGGTGCAGCCTGCGTCGGGTGGTCTTGACCGCTTCCTTCACAGAGCGCCCTATGGCCAACTCCTGGGCGGCGAGGCGCGCCACAAAACCCGGATGGATGGCACGGTATCTGGCGCCAGAGCACACGAGCGTAACCAGCTCAGCCACACGGGGGTCTTGATTCATTCAGCCTTTTCCCCCGAGACAACCAGGACATATTCGCCACGGGCGCCCCGGGACTCTACATGCGCGATGAGCTCAGACAGGGTGCCTCGCACCACCTCTTCGTACAGCTTGGTCAGATCGTTAGCCAGAGCCGCCTGGCGATCACCCAGGACAGACAGAGCATCCTGAAGCGACGCCAGAAGGCGATGCGGGCTCTCATAGTAGACCAGCGTGTACGGCAGATCGGCGTCTGCCTCATAAAAGCGCCGTCGCGCGCCGGCCTTGCGGGGCGTGAACCCACGAAAAAGGTAACTGTGCACTGCCAGCCCGGAAAGCACCAAAGCCATGATCGCAGCACAGGGGCCCGGAATCATCGTCACGGGCACCGCCTCCTCGATCGCTCGACGCACCAGGGTGAAACCGGGATCGGCAATGCCCGGCGTACCGGCCGTGGTCACCAGCGCGACAGAGTCCCCCGCTTGCAGCCGAACGATGACCTCTTCCGTGGCGCGCGCCTGGTTGTGCTCAAAGAACGCCATGAGCGGCTTTTTGATGCCATAGTGCTTGAGCAGGCGGCCGGTGACCCGCGTGTCCTCCGCAGCCACCAGGTCCACCTGCTTGAGCGTCTCGATCGCGCGGACCGTCATGTCACCCAGGTTGCCGATCGGCGTGGCGATCAGATAAAGCATCGGCTCCAGGTCACGATCCCGGGCATCGTCGCTGTCAGGGCCCATCGCTCTGCCTTGCCGTCTGCCAGCTCAACACCAGATCCCTGGCGGCTTTCACCTCGTCCAGCCGGCGCAAGGGCGCGCTGGTCGGGGCCTGATGCAGCAGTTCGGGCTGGTCGACCGCTTCCCGGGCGATCTGGGTCAACGCCGCAGCAAATCGTTCCAGTTCCTCGCGGCTCTCCGTCTCGGTGGGCTCGATCATGAGCGCCTCGTGCACAATCAGCGGGAAATAGTTGGTCGGCGGGTGGTAGCCATAGTCGATCAGCCGTTTGGCGATGTCCAGCGCGCGGATATCCGGCGCGTCGGCCACCTGCCCCTCAAGCACAAACTCGTGCATGCAGGTGCGATCATAGGGCAGAGGATAGACCTGCTTCAGAAGGTGCTGCAAATAGTTGGCATTCAGCACGGCTGACTCGCTGCTCTCCTTCAGGCCCGCGGCGCCAAGCATACGGATATAGGTATACGCCCGAATGAGAATGCCAAAATGCCCATAGAAGGACTTGATTCGGCCGATGGAATGGAGCGGCGTAGAGAATGCAAACCTGACGTCGCCCTCTACTGCCTCGTCCTCACGGCCTGCCACCTGAACCACCACGGGGCCAGGGAGATACTCCACCAGCGAGTCCGCTGCCCCGACCGGACCCGAGCCCGGTCCGCCCCCGCCATGCGGCGTCGAAAAGGTCTTGTGCAGGTTAAAATGCATCACGTCAAAGCCCAGCTCGCCAGGCTTGACGATGCCCATGAGCGCGTTAAAGTTCGCGCCATCGCCATACACCAGACCACCGGCATCATGCACGCGCCGGCACACCTCAACCACATGCTCGTCAAACAGGCCCAGGGTGTTAGGGTTGGTGAACATCATTCCTGCGAGCTTGTTGTTCAAATGAGACTCGAGGGCGGCCAGGTCCACGTTGCCTCGCGCGTCCGATTGGATCTGCACGGTCTGCATGCCAGCCATGCTCGTCGAGGCCGGGTTAGTGCCGTGGGCCGAGTCGGGAATCAGCATGACCGTGCGCGAGTCATCGCCTTTATCGCGATGATACGCCCTAATCATCAGTATGCCCGTCAGCTCGCCCTGTGCCCCTGCCGCGGGCTGCAGGCTCACGCCGGCGAAGCCGCCCAGCTCCTGCAGGGCATTCTGCAGACCAAACATGAGCGCGAGGTTCCCCTGAACCGTCTCCTCGGACTGCAAAGGATGCACGTTCACCAGACCAGGGATGCGGGCAGCATCCTCGTTCACCTTGGGGTTGTATTTCATCGTGCACGACCCCAGCGGGTACATCCCCTTGTCAATGCCATAGTTGAGCTGTGAGAGCCGGACAAAGTGGCGAACCACGTCGATTTCGCTCACTTCGGGCAGGTCCAGATCATCACGCAGAAGGTGTGCCGGCGGCAGCGGGCTGAGTGGCACGTCCAGAGCAGGGAGGTGTGCAGCGCAGCGCCCGGGAGCTCCGAGTTCATAGATGACCGGCTCACTCATTGCGTCACCTCCGCCAGAGCATCGACCAGTTGATCGATCTGCGCGACCGGGTTCATCTCTGTGACGCACACCAGCATTCGATTCGCTCGCTCAGGAGTAATCTCCCCCAGATCGTAGCCGCCGATGATACCATAAGCCTCCAACAGGCGCTGATTAATCTCACGCGCTGGCGCAGGGCAATGCACCACAAACTCCTTGAAGAAGGGCTGCGTCGTGTCGACACGAAAAGCAGCAAGCGCGTTGATGGCGTTGGCAGCATAGTGTGCGCGGTGATAGCACAGGGCCGCGAGCTGGCTGAGACCACAGCGCCCGAGCGCACTGAGATAGATCGCCGCAGCCAGCACGTTCAAGCCCTGATTGGTGCAGATGTTGGACGTGGCTTTTTCGCGGCGGATATGCTGCTCGCGCGTCGCAAGCGTCAGCACATAGCCACGCTGCCCCTCCGCGTCCACGGTCTCACCCACGACGCGACCGGCCATGCGCCGCACGTGCTCCATCCGGCAGGCGAAGAAACCCAGATATGGTCCGCCGAACTGCAGCCCGATGCCCAGGGGTTGCCCTTCGCCGACAACGATATCGGCGCCCATCGCCCCGGGGGGCACCAGCATCCCCAGGGAGATCGGATCGGCAACGACGATCAGCACCGCGCCGCGGGCATGCACGGCATCAGCAACCCCCGAGAGGTCCACGATACGCCCGTAGAAATCAGGCGTCTGAATGACCACGCAGGCGGTACTGTCATCGACCGACGCCAGCAGCGCCTCGTTCGACGGATCAAGGATATCGTCGCCAACGATGTCCAGTTGCATACCCTGCACATAGGTACGAGCAACGGCACGGTACTGGGGGTGGACACCAGGGGAGACAAGCGCCTTGCGGCGGCGCCCGCGGGAGATGCCCGCAGCCATGATGATCCCCTCCGCCATGGCCGTAGCACCGTCATAGTGCGAGGCGTTACTGACCTCCATCCCGGTCAGACGGCAGATCATGGTCTGGTACTCAAAGATGGCCTGCAGCGTACCCTGGCTGATCTCGGGCTGGTACGGGGTGTAGGCGGTGTAGAATTCGGAGCGGCTGGTGAGATGCCCAACGACGCTGGGCACAAAGTGGTTGTACGCGCCGGCACCGAGAAAGCAGGGGCGACCGGTGACGTCCACATTCTGCGCGGCCAGCGTGCGTAACTCGGCCAACACCTCTGGCTCCGAAAGCGGCGCGGGGAGCTGAACCTCGGGGAAACGGTACCCGGCCGGAACCGCCTCAAAGAGCGCCTCGGTTGATGGCGCCCCGATCGCGGCCAGCATCAACTGGCGATCCTGTTCTGTGTGCGGCACATAGGTCATGTTAAGCGCCCAGCGTTTCCAGATAGGCCGCATACGCCTGCGGATCCATGAGACTGGCCATCTGCTCGGGATCCGCGATCTTGATCCTGACGAACCACCCTTCGCCAAAGGGATCGTCATTGACCGCCTCCGGAGTGTCCTCCAGCGACGCGTTCACCTCGATGATTTCGCCTGCCACGGGCAGAAACACGTCCGAGGCAGCCTTGACCGACTCGACCACCGCAAAGGGCGCGCCCTGCTCAAAGGTCTGGCCCACCTCAGGAAGCTCGACATAGACGACGTCGGTCAGTTCATCCTGGGCATAGTCGCTGATACCCACCGTGGCGACATCATCCTGAAGGCGAATCCACTCATGGTTCTCGGCGTACAGGTAATCGTCTGCGATCTGGTAAGCCATGGGACAGTCTCCTCTCTATTGTTTCTGGTAAGAAGGCGTATAAAAGGGGCGTTTGACAATGCGCGCCCGGCGCAGCTGCCCGCGTAAGTCAATAGAGATATCGGTGCCCGGCGCGGCCGTCTCCAGTGATACATAGGCGAGGCCCAGAAAGCGGTCGAGCGTCGGCGCATAGAGCCCGCTGGTGACCCAACCGACAGGATCCTCGCCCACCACCACAGGCATGCCGTGGCGCGGCACACCCCTATCGATCATCTCGAACCCAACCAGCCGGCGGCGCACGCCTTCCAGGCGCTCCTTGATGAGCGCATCACGCCCGACAAAAGGACCCTTCTTGAAAGCGACGGCCCAGGAGAGCCCGGCCTGAAGCGGTGTGATGCTGGAATCAATCTCGTGTCCGTACAAGGCAAAGCAAGGCTCAAACCGCAAGGAATCACGCGCCGCCAGGCCAATGGGGAGGATGCCATCCGTCTCGCCGACCGCCAGCAGGCCACGCCAGAGAGTGACAGCGCTATCAGCAGGAAGGTACAGCTCAAAGCCGTCCTCACCGGTGTAACCTGTTCGTGCAACCAGGATCTCGGCATCCAGCACCCTGGAGGTCCTAATCTGGTTCCGCGCCAGGGCGCTCAGGTCGGTGTCGCAGACGCGCTGGAGTATCGATTCCGCCAGGGGCCCCTGAAGGGCCAGCATACACGTCTCGAGTGAGCGGTCCACGATCTGGACGTCTCGCCCGATGGCCTGGTATTGCAGCCAACTCACATCCTTGACGGCGTTCGAGGCATTGACCACGACCAGATAAGCGTCAGCCAGCCGGTACACGAATGCATCATCCACCAGGCCCCCATCGGCATAGCACATGGGGGCGTAGATCGCGTCGCCCACTTTTAGCCGGGCGACGTTGGATGTCGCGACATTCTGTAAAAGTGCCCGCGCATCGGGCCCGGATACGTACACGCGCCCCATATGCGAGAGATCAAAGAGCCCGGCGGCCTCGCGCACACGCCGGTGCTCAGCCACGGGCCCGGCAGGATAGCTCACAGGCATCTCCCAGCCAGCAAAGAGGGTTGTTTTCGCCTCCAGTGCCAGATGTTCGGCATAGAGTGGTGTGCGCTTATCCATAGACTCCCTCCGCAACATGTCACAAGTCAGATCTCCAGCGACTGAACAAGGCTCGACAGCTCGTACTCGGCCTCGGCTCGGGTCAGGGGCCGGGGATAGTTGTACAAACGGCTTCCCGGTCGCTCATTATAGTAGGGGCGATTGCAGTCGGGACACCCGGCCGTACGAAAGGCCTCCCCGTCGCCCAGGGCCTGGATCAATGTACTCCGATCCATCGACATCCCGCATAGACGACCATCGGCGTCGAACTGCAGATCTGCGGCCTCCACCAGACCTTCCTTGAGCAGCCAGAAGGCCGCCTGTATCCGGCGATAGCTTTCGATCGGGGGCGGTGTCGCGCACTCTAGCCGCGTTCCACGGACCGGGGTAAAGGCAAAGACCCCAATCATGATGCCGCGCTCCAGGAGCGAGGCGGCCGTAGCGAGAAACTCATCCTCACGCTCGCCCAATCCGACGATCAGGTGCGTGCCGATGTGACCGGGGAAAAGGCGAGCTGCCTCTGTCAAGAGTGACCAGGCAGGCTGCCAGGCGCGCCCTTTGATCTGGGCGAACAGCTCAGGAGTCGTCGCATCCAGGGCCAGCGTCACACGTTCCGCACCGGCAGCCAGCAGCGCCTCAATCTGCGCCATGGACGAAACCGCGATGGATACGCACATGGGAACGGCACAGGCTTTGGCTAGGCGTGTGACCGCAACTTTTGCGAACTGCATGTCCTCAGGGCTGCCCGTCACCTGGAAGCAGGCCCGCCTGATGCCGCCCTGCGCATAGTCCTGCGCAATGACCTCAGCCGCCAGGGCGGGATCCACCTGTGGCCAGGCCACACGGGACAGGGCATCCGCGTGGGAATGGCTGCTCCGCGCTTGCGTGCAAAACGCACAGTCGTTTATGCACCGCTCGCCCAACATCAAGTAGGCCGTCGTCGGAGCTGCATCCATCACCATGGGCCGGATACCCAGAGCCGCGGCGCTCCCGCTGGAGATCCTCCAGGTCGTCTCTTGAGCCGTCAGTACAGTGCGCAACACTCGTCTCCCCATATGACCGACAGGCCAGCGGCCTGGACGGCCTGCTCGCCGGCCCGAGTAGGGTTCACAATCGCATTGACGCCGGCCCGTACGGCGAGGACATCCAGTTGCTGGCGATAGCGTCCATGGGGCCGCATGCAGCCCAGGTAGATCCGGGTGTCGGGCAGCGCACACCGCGCATAGGCGAGCACATCGGCAACCTCCTCCAGAGATGGTGGGTCGCAGTCCGCGTAGCGGGTGCCTGGAGTCGGTATCAGCACAATAAAGACGAGACGATCGGTGGGCCGCACGCCAAGCGCGTCGATAGCGGCATATTCGCCACGGATCTGCCCCGCGTGCAAGCCGATCGTAATGTGCGGCACTATGGGTGCAACCTGACGCAAGGCATCCAGTTGCGCCATGTATCGCTCCAGCGTCATGTCCAGCCCATAGACCTCCAGCGCCGTTTGCCTGTCACCGACAATGTCCATAGAGATGACATCGATAGGAATCTGCAAAGCCAAAAGCTCTGCAGCATCCATCAAGCCTACGTGCAGGTTGAGCCGGTGATCGATACCCAGGCGTGCAATATCCTGGCCGTGAGCGCCGATGGGGACTACACCCCTGCGATCACAGCCGCCCGAGATCAGGCAGCTTTTTGCCGATCGGAGGTCAGGGCTCTCAGTTGGCTGCATGTGCTCGAGATAGCGACCGCCGCAATGGGCGCAATTGAGCGCACAGACGGAGCCAGTGACGCTGATGGAGGCGGTGGCCGATGGCCGAATCAGCAACATGGAGGACGGATGGCGGGTGGCACGCACCGCCCAGGCCTGATCAAGACGGACGCTGCCAGGCACGGCCGATGCCTCGATATCTGCAGGCGTCTCAAAGGTGTGTGGACTTTTCATCGCGCGCAGTATAGCACCCGGCAGGCACGCTTGCCAACCGTGGGGCGCCCATCGTGCCCTTCAGACATCAGGCATGAGGGACGCGAGCTGTGTCCAACTAGAGAGGCGGAATTACAGCCGGTCGGGTGCTCAGCGCAAGAGTACTAGTGCGCGTCACGCTCTGAAGCATCCGCCTGTCGCTGCCGTCGAAGTAAGTAGACATAACCCGCGAGCGCCAGCAGAACCAGTACGAGCACGGCAAAGCCGGCATACGACTGGCGCGATGGCTCAGCATCGGCCGTTTCCATGGCTTGCGACGTCTTTTCCAGGGCAGCCGCCGTCGAGATCAAGATCGCGGCCCGATCGGGTGTCGCTGTAACGCTCGCGATGCCCTGCGCAGGATCCGTTAGGCCCGGTGAGGGAGCGACCGTCACAGGCGGCGTTCGAGCGGGGTCTGTCACTCCCGTAGCCGCGTCTGCGAGGGGACTCGGCGTGCCGCTGGTACCCGTGGAGGTGGGTCGCAACGTGATCGTCACCGGTGCCAGGGTGCCCGTCTGTATTGCCGGAACCGATGGCGAAGGGGTAGGGCGCATCGAACGGGTCTCTTCCTCGCCGGGACCGGGGTACGGTTCAAGCAGGACAGGCATTGTCTCTTGAGGGGGAGGATAAGCATCGACGGGCGCGGTCGGACCGAGCACCACCGGCGTCTCTGGCGGGGGATAAGCCTGGAGAGCGGCAACGCCTCCGATCGACTCTGACCCGGCCGAGCCGTTTTCGAGCTCCTCGAAGGTGTACACCGGCGGAGGATCGCCGGATCCCCATCGCCAGCCCTCGACGTCGCCATCCTGAGCACGTCGACCTGCAGCGCCCACCGGCGAATAGACCCAGGCGTCGCCATCGAGATACCAATACGTCCAGTTGTTGGGGGGTGAATCACAAAAGCAGTTGGATGCCGGGCAGCCCGTCTGCGCGATCGCACAGATCGCCACGCCCATGCCCGACTCCTGAGCAACCAGTTCAAGCCCCGACGCCTGCAAGACCTCATAACCTGTAGGATCTGCTTGCGCAAGGGTCACGACCTGTGTGATCACGGTCCCGTCGCCCAGATCAATGACCAGGCCGATACGGCTGCCCGCCTGGGCGTACCCCTCGGGCGCACACACCAGGATCAGCGCTAGCAGCGCCAGGGCAGCCATCAGATGCTTTGCGACACCGACTACCGGCGAACGTGCCTTCATTTGTGCTCCGTGCTCTTACGGTAACCAAAAGTCGAGTGCATAGGGCATCTGATAACCAGGCCTCGCGAAAGCATCGAGCCAGCGCGACGGCGGGACTCGGACACCCAGTATCGCCAGACTACCGCTCGCGTCGAGGCCGCTGACGCCATCGGGATCACTCAGGCGCCAGCGTACGAGGCTCGGTCTGGCGCCATCCCCAGGCAGCGTGATCGAAAAGATACCGGCGGTGGCCGCGACGTCAAGCGCGCGCCAGGCATCCTGGCCCGGCGCGATCCAATCGGCAAGCATCGTAGCATCACGATCGAGGTCGCCGCTGAATGTAACGTCCACGCTGATGGCACCATCATCGCCAGCATAGACGCGAGGGCCTCCTACGATAAGCCAGTCAGGGTCAGGGCCGCCCGGCCAGGGCACAAAGGGCTGAGGCTGCGAGGACGCCTGTGAGAGAGACTTGCCTGCCAGGGCCGGGATCGCCTGTGCAGTCGCCAGGAAATTGTCCGCAGGAGGCCCGAACGGAGACTCCCACATCCAGACAAAAGCCCCGTCCATCTTGCCGTAGCTGGCCAGGGCCCGATAGGGTGATTTGCCATCGGACGTCGTCCAGCTATCAAGATCCTGACCAGAGGCCAACACAGCCTGAATCGCCAGCGCCGTAGCATTTGCGTTTCCCCATCCCCCGGCCGTGTCCTGGCTGGCTCTCAGGTAGCCCAGCGCAGCCTCAATAGCGGGATGCTCTGCCGGCAGCCCGGCAGCCAGCAGGGCCTGGATTGCCAGGCCCGTATTGTCCGGGGTCGTGGTGTTCCACTCTGCATCCATGAGATCATACTTGAACCCACCATCGGGCTGCTGCAGCGCAACCAGCCCTTCATGAGCCTCCTCAGGGATCTCCTCCCCGAGGGCAGCCAACCCCAACAACGCGTAGGCCTGGTGATACGTGTTGGTGATCACGCCAAAGGCACCGATCTCGGGGTTGTACTCTGAGAAAAGTGCCGCAGACAGCTCGAGCCCGGGCGCGATAGGCTCCCCGCCCAAACTAGCCTGAAGGAGAACCAGCTTGCCTGCCTGGTCCACGGAACCGGCCGCGTAGTCCTCCGCAACAGCCGAAAGGCGCTCCATGAGCGATCCAGTACCCGCCGGGACAGTGGCGGGATCGTACCCCGCAGACAGGAAGGCCAGCGCGGCATCGATCAGCATGCCCGGGGTGACGCCCGGGTCAGTGGTCTGGCCGGCCAGCCAGTTCAGGCCGCGCTCGATGCGCAGCGCCGGCGACAGGAAAAGCGGCCCTTCAGACAGCCCGTAGAGCGCCTCAGACGTGCTGTACGCGTTGGCGTAAGCCCCGCCGATCCGGCCGTCGGCCTGCTGAGCCGCCACGAGAGAGTCCTCAGGTGCGGTTTCCTGCTGCCAGGGCGTCAGGGGGACAGTATACCCACAGGAGAGCAGTGCCTGTATCGCCCACGCCGTGCTGTCGACGTTGAGCGGCTCTGTATCCCAGGCCGGGCGCCATCCTCCGTTGGGCAGCTGCGTCGCCCGCAAAAAGCCCAGCGCGCGTGCCACAGCCGGATCGGAAGCTGGCACCTGTCCCGTGGACATCAACGCCACGACGGCCAGGCCGGTTGTATCGGGATCGCCGTCGAGCCAGCTCCCATCGGCGGCCTGGAGTGCCTGTAGATAGGCGATAGCCTCTGGCGGAACGGCGCGTCCGGCCATGGCCAGGCCCAGGATGGACCACGCCTGATTCGACGCCAGCGCCTCGCCCGTGGTAAAGCCTGCCCGGGCGGTGGTGCTATAGGCCCCTGTGGCAGTGATTGTCTGCTCCAGCTGGGACACCAGATCAATGTCTCCCGCGATCGCCGGCTCGACTCCCGCGGCAGCAAGAGCAGCGATCATCAGCCCCGCATTGCCCGGGAACAGGTGAGGGGCATCGGTCAAGCCCGGCTCATGGGTATAGTCGAGCGCCGTTCTCTGCAGATAGGCGAGGGGAGTCTCTCCGGTCTCAGGGTGGGCCAGCAGTTCTTGATCCAGACCCAGCGTGGACAGCGCCAGTACCGCACGCGCGGTGGTGGAGGGGTCCGCTCCGTTCCCAAAGACGTCCAGCCCGCCCTCTGCCGTCACCTGCGTGCGCAGATAAGTCACCGCTTCCTGGACTGCCTGGTCGCGCGGGGCATCGGCGCGTACGATTATGGATGTGTATAAAGAAATGAACAGAATGGCCAGGATAGTGAGGAGCAGGTGTAAGGACCTGCGGCAGGGAAGAGAAACTTGAGGTAGAACCTGATGCCAACTTGGTCGAGCGGCCGATGTCGCCGTACCGTGTTGGCTCTCAGCATCCGAGAGCCGGGTAGGGCACAGCGCCCCTTTCGGAACCCCGAGCCCGGAAACGCGCTCGAACGCGACCAACCGGCCTGTAATCAGCTTCATGATGCCATACACCCTTTCCGCGAAGGTAATCTGGGCAAGGATCGAGGCGGGTAATCTGGCTCTGGTGACGCGTGCACCATTACAGTTGCGGGACAGCGCCGGTCTTGCACCGGCTTCCCCCATTGTGCCCCTGGCTTCCGAGCGTCAGGGCACCTCGATCACACCAGCTTGTAACGATCAGAGCGATTATAGACTCGGAACCTCAAGCGTCAAACATCGCTGGCAGCGTCCGGATCATCCTCGGTATCGGACTCGGGCACGCCGCGGGCGGGGCGAAAGCCCCCCGAATCGAGAGGAGTGCACCGCCCGTCAAAGGCTGGCTTGAGCTGGCTAAAGCACTCTTGCAGCCCCTCGACAATCACGTTTGTCTCACCAATGACGGCCATAAAGTTGGTATCGCCAACCCAACGCGGCACAACATGGAAATGCAGGTGATCTCGTATCCCCGCGCCGGCAGAGGCTCCCAGGTTCAAACCAACGTTGAATCCCTGGGGATCCATCACCTCGCGCAGCACCTCGAGCGACATGTTGATCTCTTGCAGCATCTCGATCTGGGCTTCGGACGGAACCTCAGTGAGCATAGCGACATGGGCATACGGTATCACCATGAGATGCCCATTGGTGTAAGGATACCGATTCATCATGATATAGGAATGCTGCCCGCGGAATAACACCAGGTTCTCGGCTGAGGCGGGCTCCCGCGGCGCAGCACAGAGTACACAACCCGGGGCCTTTTCGCCACGGATGTAGTCGATGCGCCAGGGTGACCAGAGCTGCTTCATAATTCTGTGTCCTCCTCATCGCCGGACGCGCAGATCAGCCGGGTTCTCGTGATACGAGAGTGGAAGCATTGGATGCCCAGCTCCTGTAGCATCTCCTCCGGACGGCCAGAGCCCTCAGATCCGCATCGTGCGCTCACGCAGAGCACATGCCGCGCCGCGCCTCCAGCCGCAGCATCACTTGATGCGCTCAGATGCCTGACCTCGCTGAAAAGCGCACGGAGATCATAATGCTGAGTGCGGCCCTTTCGCTCTCGCTCTCGGGGAATCGCGTCACGCGAGAGAAAGCCATCCAGGGCGTCCGCGACCTCGGCCTCCGTCGCCGGACTCCACAGCTCAACCCTGTACTCTGCCCGACGCAGCACCGACTGCAATACGGGAGCGTCAAGAGACACAGCGGCCGCCTGAACAATCTCGAGCCCCTTTGGGCTCTGGCGCCTTAGCCTCTCCAGCACGCTGGCCGCGTCCAGGTCCCGCGTCAAGTACAGATCCAGGAGCTCACTGGTCGCGCGATACCCCACGGGCAGCGGCGCCGCAAACTGAAACTGTGGATGCGGATGAAAGCCGTGACTGTACGCCAATGGGAGATCTGCCCGGCGAATCATCCTCTCTACATGGCGTCCCATGTCCAATACCGAGGTATAGCAGAGAGGTTCATTCACACCATACTCGAGCCTTACCCGGAACAGTGTGGGCTCATTTGTCATGCTGGACACCCCCAGGCAGAGGGATCGATCATGGTGTGTTCTGCCGCAAAGGCGACGGTGATGCCACAGCCGTGACACTGCTCACGGCAGTCGGGCGAAACCCGGCCCGACAGCGCACGCTCCCACTCGCTCCACAGGAAAGCATCAGAGATCCCCGCATCGATAACGCTCCAGGGATGGATCTCATCCCGATCGCGCGTGCGCGAGAGATAGAACGCAGGATCGAGCCCGCAGGCATCGAGGGCGGTCTGCCACCGCCGTACATCGAATAGCTCGCTCCAGGCATCAAAGCGCGCACCCTCCGCCCAGGCGCGCTCGATGACGTCTGCCAGCCGGCGATCGCCACGGCTGAGCAGCGCCTCAAGCCAGGTGGTATCCCAGTCTGAGTAACTGAATTTCTGACGTCCCTGCCCCGTAAGTCTGACGAGATCGCGCTGGCGACGCTCCACAGTCTCACGATCGACAAGAGGCAACCATTGAAAGGGGGTATGCGGCTTGGGAACAAACGTGGCGACACTGGCGCTGATATCCACGCGCCGCCCGCGGATCTTGCGACCGAGATCACGCACCGCACGAATCAGGCGCGCGATCTCGAGCGCATCTTCATCCGTCTCGGTTGGCAATCCGAGCATAAAGTATAGCTTGATGCGGTCCCAGCCGCTCTGGAAAGCCGCTTCGGCCGTACGAAGAAGATCCTCCTCCGTGACGCCCTTGTTGATGGTGTCGCGCAATCGCTGGCTGCCAGCCTCGGGAGCAAAGGTAAAACCCGTTTTACGCTGCTGCTGGATCATCTCCGCAAGCTCGATGGCGAACGAATCAATGCGCAGCGAGGGCAAAGAGATCGCCAGATGATCCTCCCGGTACCTGTCGACCAGTCCGCGCACGATCTCACCGATGGCGCTGTGGTCGCTGCTACTCAGGGACACCAGACCCACCTCGTCATAGCCCGTGTTCGCGATGACGGCCTCGACATTATCCAGAACTTCCTGCACAGGGCGCTCGCGAATGGGGCGATAGATCATACCGGCCTGACAAAAGCGGCAGCCGCGACCGCAACCACGTTGGATTTCGACGGCTGCGCGGTCATGGACGACGCCAAGATTGGGAACAACGGGGGCACGCGGCGTCGGGGGGAGGGTCGGCACAATGCGCTTTTGCACGCGCGCCGGCGCCCCCGGCGCCGGCTCAAATGTAGCGATGGCGCCCGCCGCATCATACGTTACCGCATACAGTGAGGGCACATACACACCTGACAGCCGGGCCATCGCAGCCAGCAGCGCCGCACGGCCGCCAGCCTTTCCATTGTGCTTCCAGTCTGCGACAACCTGGAGAACCTCTAGAATGACCTCCTCACCCTCGCCAAGCACAAACAGGTCGAAAAAGGGCGCCATCGGCTCGGGGTTATAGCAGCAGCTTCCACCCGCAATCACCAATGGGACATCCGCTGATCTGTCAGACGCTCGCAGGGGGATACCGCCGAGATCAAGCATGTTGAGTACGTTTGTGTAGGTCAGCTCTGTCTGCAAGGTAAAGCCGAAGACGTCGAATGCTTCAAGGGGACGTCTCGACTCAAGCGAGAACAGAGGCACGCCGGCGTCCCGCATCGCCCGTTCCATGTCATCCCAGGGCGCGTAGACTCTTTCGGCAGCCATCGTCTCCTGCCGGTTGACCACATCGTAGAGAATGGCCAGGCCCAGATTGGACATCCCGATCTCGTAAACGTCAGGATAGGCCAGGGCGATAGAGACGTCGACGCCGGACCAGTCTTTTTCGATGGCGTTCCACTCGCCACCCACATAACGCGCCGGTTTCTGCACCGACGCCAACACTTGCTCAAGCAGAAAGCTATCGATTCGCACAAAACTCCAAATAGCGCAATCACATAGACAGGATAGAGAGCCCGGTCAGGTTCTGCGGAAATGATAAGTCATTTGGTCAAGAAAGGCAAGGCTCGTGCCCATCGCCACAGGGATTGTTCACTTGGCCAGACACATGAGACGAGGATGCGCCGTTTTGACAGCATCGTGATTTTCACTAGACTCTTGCGAGTAGCGATAGCGCCGCATTCGTCTAGTGGCCTAGGACACCGCCCTCTCAAGGCGGAGATCGAGGGTTCGAATCCCTCATGCGGTACCAGGTGAGCGGAGCCGGGCCAGAAGTGGTCCGGCTTTTGGCGTTCCTGCGCAAGAACACCGGTGCGCACGGAACGGTTGACCACGTGACCAACCTGCGGTTATTCTATTTGTCCCAAGACGTTGAGGCTGCGTACCGGGTAACCATACAACCATTGGAGGACGAGATGCCAGAACTCACAGTCAAGAATCTGTTTGCCAGGCGGAGCATCCGCGAATTTTCCGTCGAACCAGTCACTGACGATCAGGTGACCCTGCTATTGCAGGCAGCGATGGCTGCGCCATCAGCGGGGAACCGCAAGCCGTGGCACTTTATCGTAGTCCGGGATCCCGAGGCTCGCCGCAAGATCGCAGAGTCACATCCGTTTGCCAGGATGGCCACCGAGGCGTCCGTCGTTATCGTTCCCTGTGGCGATCCGGGGCTTTCCTTTGCCGATCGACCGACCTTTTGGGTCCAGGATGTTTCGGCAGCCACCGAGAATCTACTGCTGGCCGCAACTGCGTTGGGACTGGGAGCCGTATGGTGTGGCGTCTATCCCAACAAAGACCGCGTGCGCGATGCACGGAGTATCCTGGGCATTCCGGATGGCGTCATCCCACTGTGCTACGTGCCGGTGGGGGTCCCTGCTGAGGAAAAGGAGCCGCGCACGCAGTACGACGCGGAGCGCGTACACACTGAAACGTGGTGAGACTCGGGACAGTGGCGCGTTGCCAGAACTAATGAGGCAGAGAGGATCAGATGTGGGGCGCCCCAAAAGGACGCCCCACATACTGCTACTATAGGCCTTCGTAGCCAGGCAGGGGGGGCAACTCCACGGCGCGTACCGTGTGGATGTTTGGCAGCTCCAGGATCAGGGGAATCATCCTGGCCGGCAACGCCTCGTCCACGCCCAGAATCATGATGGCCTCACCGCCGCGGCTTGCGCGACCCATCTGCGCAAAGGAGATGTTGATGCCGTTGCTCCCCAGCAACTGGCCCAGGTTCCCGACGATTCCCGGAACATCATGGTGCACGTCGACAAGCATGTGCCCCTGAGCGACACAATCCAGCCGGTGGCCATCCAGGCCCTTCAGGTGTGGATGACCGTTGATGATTGTGCCGGAGATGTCTCTCGGTTCTGGCCCGTTGAGCATGCGTGCCGTAACGCGGCTACCGGAGCGCTCCGGACGACACAGAGACTTTTCTGAGACCTCAAGCCCGGCCCGCGCAGCTACATGCCTGGCATTGACAATGTTGACAGGCTCCGCGGTTGCGGATCTCAACAGACCGGCCAGGAACGCAGCGGTCAGCACGCGCGTGTCATACTCACACACATCGCCGTCAAACACCAACTCCAGGGGTCCAGAGATGCGGGCGCGCCACTGGATGAAAAAAGTTCCCAGACGATCCGCAAGATCGATATAGGGTTGCAGGTATTCGGCCTCCTGTGGCGCCACATAGGGGACGTTCACAGGGTTGGACGGGAAACGTCCCTGCAGGTAATCGACCACGGCCTGGGCTACGTCAAGCGCAACGTTCTCCTGCGCCTCGGCGGTTGAGCCACCCAGGTGGGGCGTGGCGATGAGGCGCTCCTGCGCGATCAGCGACTCGTCCTGCACCGGCTCGGCCTCAAAGACGTCCAGGGCAGCGCCGGCAATGGTGCCCGCATCAAGCGCATCACGGAGCGCAGCCTCGTCAATCAACCCTCCTCGAGCCGCATTGACCAGAAACGCCTCGGGCTTGAGCAGGGCCAACTCGCGTGCGCCGATCATGCCATGGGTTGCCGGCGTCAGCGGGGTATGGACCGAGATGAAATCCGCGGTGCGGAGCACGTCCTCCAGCGGCAACAGGTCGACGCCGATCGATGCGGCCCCTCCCGCCGAGATGAACGGGTCACACGCCACGACACGCATTTCCAGCCCCTTGGCCTTGGATGCCACCAGACGCCCGATTCGTCCGAGACCTACCAGGCCGAGGGTTTTGTTACGCACCTCAATACCCTGGAGGCGACTCTTTTCCCAGCGGCCTTCCTTAACGGAGCATACCGCGGGCACCAACTGACGGGCCATCGCCAGCATCAGCGCGATGGTGTGTTCAGCAACGGCATTGCTGTTGCCCGCCGGTGCATTAACCACGAGAATGCCAAGCCTGGTTGCGGCATCGACGTCGATGTTATCCACGCCGGTTCCTGCTCGCCCGACGACGCGGAGACGCGTACCCGCCTGCAGCAATGACTCGTCGACGCGGGTGGAACTGCGCACGATGAGCGCGTCATACCCCGGCAGAATGGCAGACAGCTCGTCATGGGATAAGCGCAGCCTTTGATCCACGTCCGCATGCTGGCGCAGATAGGCCATGCCAGAATCGCCAAGTGTCTCCGTTACAAGTATGCGCATCACGCCTCCAGACGACGCCATCGCTCACCAGGTATCCAGGGGATTGATCACCAGCCCGGTCAGCAATTTGGGGTAAAAGTAGGTACTTTTTTGCGGCATGGCAAGACCTGCGGTCGCGGCGCGCCATACCTGGTCGGTAGTTGTAGCATTCAAGACAAAGGCCAGTTGCGCTTGGTCACAACGAACCGCCTGCAAGGCCTGTTTGGCATCGATCGTGTAGCTGACATGCGCAGAGGCGGCCAGCGCCTCCCGCGAGATGCCGAGAAGCGGCTCCAGGATTCGCTCCTGCAGAACCATGACATCAAGTCCGTGGAGTAGGTCATCGGCCGAGCGCATCTCAGTATCGCAGGTATCAGCATCGGACCTGAGGCGAAGCAGAAAAGTGCCCATATCGGGAGTCGCCATCGCCATCGCCACGGATCCTTCTGCAGCCGCAGTCAATCTTGCTCCCAGTTCCGACTGATCCCAAATAGGGTATATGTCGAACGTGCGCGCCAGATCGTGGAGCAGCCTTTCCTGATCGACGCCCGGGACACTGATGATGCGATGGGTAGGCAGAATCACAAGCCCTGGTGAGCACGCGTTGGTAAGATACATCATGACATAATCATGTGGGCGGGTGCCATCGTTGGTTTGTGAGCTGGCGTCACACTCTGCCTGATAGGCCAGGGCCGTCTCATACCGGTGATGACCATCGGCAATGACAACGTCCTGCGATGCCATCAACTCTTGCAGGCTCTGGATCTGTACCGGATCATCGATACGCCAGAAGGTGTGTGAGACACCGTCCAGACTGACGTCATCCAACAGCGGCGCACTCGGAGGGCGGAGGTGCGCATCGATTAGGCCATCAGGATCGCGATAAAGCCCAAAGACCGGGCTAAGATTGGCACGCATGGCGCGCGTAAGATTCAGCCGATCGGTGCGGTCGCCAGTGCGTGTCCTTTCATGAGGGTAAATGCCTGCGCCCCAGGGCGACAACCGTACGGCTGCCATGAACCCGGTACGGACGAAGGCGCTCCCTGCTACGTCAAATCGCTGGCGGTAACCATAGAAGGCGGGGTGGCTGTCCTTTACCAGAACACCCTCCGCGAGCCACTGATCCTTCAGGGCAGCCGCCTGACCATACCATTCGGCGTCGTGGCCAGCGGGCCCTTTGTCCAGCAGTACGATGTTGTGCGGCGAACGCGCGGCCAGCTCGCGGCGGTCCTCTTCGCTCACAACGTCAAAGGGGGGCGCGAGGACATCTCTGGACAAGACGCCTTCGCTGTACCTTATCCCGGCAAATGGACGAATCTCAGGCACTGGGAGCCTCGCTGTCTGGGAAAAACAAAAGCCGACAGAGACGAGTGGCGTTAGCAACAGACTCAGCGCAACGCCCCTTCGTTAGTGTCGGCGCTCTTGCCCGGCTGGCCTTCCTTGCCAGCTGCACTCAGAATTCTAGCCTGCTCGTATCGCAGTGTCAAAAGAAGAACAGCATGTGTCAGCCCTAAGTTGTAATGTCCTCATTGTGCAAAGTAGAAATGTCCTCATCACAGAAACGCAGTTTCGGGATGGGGGCATGGAAA